>Ga0307929_1000840_pt1 | contig 27169 bp, 14 predicted proteins | sample AceLakmetage1330_FD_203160 | JGI IMG/M metagenome (GOLD analysis project Ga0307929, IMG submission 203160) | Saline water microbial communities from Ace Lake, Antarctica - #1330 | ecosystem: Environmental > Aquatic > Non-marine Saline and Alkaline > Saline | place: Antarctica: Ace Lake...
CCTGTTGACTTGCCGGATTTACCCCCCTTCCCTACTGTATGACATTGGGCTTCCTGATTTATGGCTCAGTTACCCGGAAAGACAGGCCTTGTATCCGATTTCTGTACGTCAAATCAACAGTTTGTCTGTGGCTTCCTTCAGATTCCCAATCACTCGGGACACCCTTGCCTTCGACTATGAGATTCCGGTCATAACGGCTCTCTCAGGACTTGTGGAATTTCCCACGCACCTGTTAGGTTTACTACATGCCCGGCACACCAAAGGTTTTGGGTGCTCTGCACCTGCATTTTCTGCTGGAAAAGCACCACAAGCGGCAGAGCCGCGAAATATGCCACCCAAAGGGCGAGCATGCACTATTTTCAATCGGCATTTGTAGCAATAAGTGGCAGAAGAACTACCCAAGGTGCGGAGCACCGGAATATCAATTTCCCCAGACCTGACAGCATTGAAAACTATCAGGGGCAAAAAAAATCCTACATCAAGTCACAAAGCCCAAAACTTAAATTCCTAAATTCCTGGGCAACTCTCTGTAGCTTAAGAGTAATTTCATTTCTGCACAAATAATAATCACTAATCTCTCAAACAACGTAGAGAAAATCCCCAAACTTTGCTACCGGCAGTAAGTTGGGAATTACCGCCAAAAGCATTCAGGATCAAATACCAGGCACTTGCCGCATCGGCCTCAGTTGAACTCCAGTAGTAACCATTGCTACCAATATTGCTGAACGATCCACTGGCGATGCGGTAACCACCCGGAAAACCTGAAAAACCACTGCTGTTGGTAGCCCCGGTATTTGGGGAATTCCAACGTGGGTGCGGGTCGGGGGCTGTACGGGTACTTTTCATCTTGCCACCTGCAACGCTTGCTTCGCCCAAATAATCAGTAAGGACAGTCCACTCAGCATGTGTTGGCAAATGCCATCCTTCGGGGCAGGCATCCAGTGAAGAAGGCCAGTTGTATATCGCACCGTAGTTTTGGTAATTGTCGGTGGCTTTGGCTTCAGTTACACTGACCCCCTGATAATCATATACATAATAATAGGGTTCGGTATTATTTCCTTGTGTCGAAGGGCTAACATTGGGCAGGTAGGCAAGGTTTTCGGCCATCCAGCATTGGTCGTCAATTTCTATGGTTTCGTAGCTGTTGCCATCCCGGATATCTGCAAGGGGCATACCGCATTGAAAAGGGTTAAAACTTACGTTTACTTCATCACTTGTGGTGTCGCAAGCCGTTGAGATTACCCACAGCAGGGTGTATTCAACATAAGGTAGGCCAGTAAAGAGAGTGGTTGGATTTGTGGCAATGTCAAAAGTACCGCCTTCGCCGCTCAAAACACTCCAGAGGCCGTTGCCAATATCGGGTGTTTTGGCATTGAGATTTACTGAAAGATCGCCACTTTCAACTATGGTATCATTACCCGCATTGGCCAGTGTGGGCATGGCAAAGAAAGTAACATCCACCTGGTCACTGCTTTCGCCGCAGGAATTGGAGATAGTCCAGGCAAGAGTGTAAGCCGTGCAAGGCTGACCATTAAAAGTGGCATCCGGGAGTGAGGCATCATCAAAGCTGCCGCCTTCGCCGCTATCTAATGTCCATAAGCCTGTTCCGTTCTCGGGCGTGTTGGCGACAAGGCTGGCTTCGGTGGTTTCATCGTAAAATACCTGGTCATCACCGGCAGCGGCTTGTGTAGGTTGCGGGGTGCAAATACCGCAGGCTTCAAACCAGTTGTTCAAGTAGTAGTAGTTAATGCAGTTGGTGGTGGCATTGTGTACAGTAAGGCCGTTGTATGGAGTCATGGCATCAATTTCAGGCTGGGTGTAGCTTTTTACGCCGGTCATAAACGAACCGCCGCCTTGGGAAAGGGTAACTTCATAATCTTGCTCTTCCACCACTTGCAGCTCGTTCACAGGATCACCATCCAATTCCTCGGTAAGGTAATCCTGTAAATCAGTAACCTGGCTTTCAGTAATGGCAATGCCGGTAGATTTATCCCAGGCATTAAAGTCGGGGTCGCTTTCTGCGGTAAGGTAATCCTGCAAATCTGTAATCTGGTTTTCGGTAATGGTAATACCGGTAGATTTATCCCAGGCATTAAACTCCGGGTCGTTTTCTGCGGTGAGGTAGTCCTGTAAATCAGTAATCTGGTTTTCGGAAATGGCAATTCCGGTGGATTTATCCCAGGTGTTAAACTCTGGGTCGCTTTCTGCGGTGAGGTAATCCTGCAAATCAGTAACCTGGTTTTCGGTAATAGCTATACCGGCAGATTTATCCCAGGCGTTAAATTCGGGGTCGGTTTCTTCAAAAGTTTCCGCTGTGCCTGAATGTAAAGCATAAGGAACGCTCAAAAACTGGGTAACTCCCATAATGGTAAAACTTCCGCTACCATTAAGGTCGATGGCGGTTTCTAAATACTTGTCGCCATTGCCCCAGTTAATGTCGGCAAAAGCGTTGTTCAGTGGTGTGCCATAGCCAATCACAAGGTTCACCAGCCCAAAGGCGTTGGTGGTGGCATCATGGGTTTCCTGGTAAACCACCGCGCCATCGGGTGCACCGGAACGAATGGTCATTTGCAGGGAGAGTTCCGTATCGGGCAGGATGTTGCCATCGCCATCACGGATTACGGTTTGGTAATTGATGCCCATCGGCCCGCCTTTCGGCGAGGCAGGTGTTTGAGCCAGGGTAGCGAGGCTCAGCAGGAATGCTGCGAAAAGTAAAGAAAGATTTTTCATAATTAAAAAAGGTTTAGTTTGTAAAAAGTTTATTGAAAATTTGTAATCGTTTAATATTTCGGTGCTCTGCACCTTACCGTTTTTGTGAAATATGCATTTCCTATTTGTATTCAATTTTTTCCAATTCGATAAACACATTTTTCAAATGGTCAAAGTCATGGTCGAGTGTAAGTAGTTTGGCTTGTAACACCGAGGCAGTAGCTGCTATCCATAAATCGTTTTTGCCCATATTCCTTGCGCTGCCTGATAGTGATAGTGGTTTACCCGCGAGTTTACCCTGACTGTAAGCGTCTATTTCGGCGTATCGCTCAATGATGGTTACTACATTGATGTCTGCAATCAAAAATTGCTTTAGGAATTCTTCGTGCATATCCATTCTTTTGGTTCCCCATTGGTTTCTGAGGGCAATGGATTTTAATTCAGCTTTGCTCACTACCGATAGGATAGAACTATTTGGTGAAATGAATGGTTGGAAACGTTTATTAATGTTAGCAGCCAACTCGCTTCTGCGCAAGTAAATCAAAAGGATACAGGTATCGAGTAAATAATTCATCTTACACGGATTTCAAAAGTTCATCAAGTGGCTCACGAATATCCAACTCACGGATAATTCGGTCAAAAGCATCAAGATCAATCCCCGTATAATTTTGTGATTTGATCATCTCTTCCACGGTTATATCTTGTTTTGATGGCCTGAAAATATCGGTATTTAAATTGGCGGAAACGGCTATTTCATTCAAAATTTTTTCCAAACTGCGTAAGGCACTGTCATTATTGATCCTCTCAATGCTTCGAATGATATTCTTTTTTCGTGCCTTCATACTTATGTCCCGAAAGTTCGCTTGGGCTTGGCCATACTTTTGCAACGGCTCACCAACCATAGCATTGGCTTCCCCAATTAATTCATTTATGATTATGCTCATAAGTTCAGAAAAAGAGAGATTGGTTTTATAAATCCCAAATTTTTCCATTTCCTCATTTGAGATGGTGATGTTTAAATTTTTCATGTCGGTCGGTTTTAATTAATCACGATTTTCTTCACGCTGTTAAAGGCTTCATCTGAAACTTTTAGAAAATAAATACCTTTTTGCAGATGCGTAAAATCAAAGCGCTGCGTTGATGTATTTGGTTTTTTACCCAATTCAAAAACCTCAATAAGCCTGCCTCTTGTATCCAAAAGTTGGATCTTAGCATTTTCAGGCCAGATATTCAAACGAAGTTCAAATTGCCCTTGCGAAGGATTGGGATAAACCTCAAAGGTAATTTCCGGATTTTCTGAAATCCCCGTTTCTTGTAGCTTTAGGCTTTGCACGGCAGAAAGTCCGTGGGCTGTGAAAAATCCCATGTTTGGCAGCGCAGGGTTAAAACTTACTTCAAGCGCAAATTGCTGATCGCTGGCCGGACGGTAAACTTTAAACTGGAAGGGTTCACCGCTTTCAAAGCCGTCTTTTCCTGCCGTAATTTCATCGTTGGCAAAAGCCGTGATGGCGAGGTTTGATTTTAGATTTGTGATTTCGGCCTGTCCACAACAAATACCATCAAAACTAAAAACACCAATCACATCACCGGGCAGTATTCCTGAATTCAGCAGAGTCTCTGCAGGAAAAGCAATGGCGTGGGAGGTTGCGGTATAATGCAAATCGTTCCAGGGCGTAGAATTTTCAGACCTGGAAACCGGCTTTGTTACAGAGGAGGATTTTGTGCATTCCGGGAAAGCAATCATCCCGCCATCTGCAGAAGCAACAAAATATGCCTTACCCGGACTAAGGCTTCCCAAAGTGTTAATGTTGTAGTTCGGCCAGTAAAGATTTGTTCCCGCAACCTCTTTCACAATTTGTAAAGAGGAAATTCCTGAAAAGAGATTTTCAACTTCCACATCGCAGGAGCTTAAAACCGACATAAGATTCCAGCCTTCGGCCAGGACGATTTCCGGGTTTTGGATTTTGGCTCCGGTAATACTCAACTCAAAATCATCTTCGGCCTTGATTTGAAAACCGGTATTATAATCCCAGTTTCCAATAGTGTTGATGGCTTGCGCCGGATAATAAACGCCACTCATCGAGGCCATAATGATAAGCTCATTTTGGTAGGGTGCGAAAATTCCACCCACGCCTTTGTTCAAAGGATCGAGGTAGGAAGAAATACCGCTCCAGCCCATCGGGATATTCAGGATTTGCTGAAGGTAAAAGTTGTAAGGCTGCTGGAATCCCTGCATGAGGATCAGCTCGCCGCTGTTGAAGGTTTCGATTACAGGCTCGCCCACCGTCCAGCTCAACGAGAGGCTTTCGCCCTCGTAATATCCGCCGGATGTGGCGATGACTTCTTGCGCTTTGGCCTGACATAAGCAGGCTGCAAAAGCGAGTACGCTAATGTAAAGTGTTAAATGTTTCATAAGTTTGGGTTTGAAGTGAATAAATAACTTTTTGTGGCGGTAAATATAGGAAATATTTAAATCCAAATATTTCCGGTGGAGACCTCTTAGGATTTTCTACTTTTGCCAAAATGTTTTAAATATTAATTTATCGGATGAAACGGATCTTATTTTTTGCAGTGCTGATACTTTTGTTTACCACCGTTTTTGCGCAAAGCAAATCAGGAAAGTACATCGTATTTTTAAATACAAACCCGAATAAGCCTGACATTGCCGAGGTGGAAGTCAACCGCATACAAGCAGCCCACCGCGCCAATATGGACAGTCTGGCCAAAGCAATGCAGTTGCTGGCGGCAGGCCCTTTTCACGGGGGTGGCGGCATACAAATACTGGCAGCTACATCGCTGGAAGAAGCACAAGCGATGGTGGCTTCCGATCCGGCAGTAAAAGCCCAACGATTCACCACCGAAGTTTATCCGCTCACGATGGGCATTGGCGGCACCTGCCCGGTGCTGGAACCCTACGAGATGGTGGAATACCAATTTATCCGCTACGAGCCTGTTGAAGAAAAGCTGGCCGAGATGCCGGAAAAGAAAATTATGAAACTCGCCAAGCGGCATCTCAGTTATATGAAAGCCAATTTCTTCGAGCATTCGCTGATCTGCCAGGGTAGTTTCGGCACAGGCAAGGGAGGGTTTTTCATGGCTTTCAAAACCGAGGACGAAGATTTTGATAAATTTATCAAATACGATCCCATGATACGATCCGAATTGTTTGTTGCCGATACGCGGATAATCTGGATTGCCAAAGGAAGTTTTTGCGAAAGCAATCTTCAAAAATAAACAGGAAAAACCAAAAAACGTGAAAACATCTTCATTCTTCCGCATTCATTTATTCATTTTAATTTTATTTTTCCTTTTGCCGCTGCATCATCAGGCGCAAAGCGAAACCGATCGTAAGCCGGAAAAAATTAAGGTAGCACTCCGCCAATCGCCGCCCTTTATCATTGTTGATAATGAGCAATACTCGGGCGTTAGCATCGATTTGTGGGAACAGATAGCACCCGATCTGCAATTGGATTATGAATATGTGAAATATACCGATTTGGGCAAGATGCTGTCGGACATCGCAAAAGGATCTGTGGATATTTGCATTAACCCACTCACGGTTACCTCCGACCGACTTAACCGTTTTAGTTTTACCCAACCCTTCTACATCTCGGGCATGGCTATCGCTGTGAAAGCCAAAGAAGGCAACACGATTCTCGCCTTCCTGAAGAATCTTTTTTCGATTGAGTTTTTGCAGGTTATCATCTTGCTCTTTGTAGTAATTTTTGTGTTTGGATTGATAATCTGGCTTGCCGAGCGGCGCAAAAATATCGACCAGTTTGGCAAAGGAATCAAGGGCCTCGGCCATGGTATTTATTGGTCGGCGGTTACCATGACCACGGTGGGCTATGGCGACAAGGCTCCCTCCACAGGCCTGGGAAGGTTTATCTCGATCGTTTGGATGTTTACCGCCGTTATCATTATTTCGAGTTTTACGGCCAGCATATCGGCGGCACTTACCTACAATAAATTTAAAACCAACATCACGGGCATCAGCGATTTGCACAATCTTAAAGTTGGCACGGTGCGCAATTCCAGCACCGCATCTTACCTCCTCGAATCGCGGATAAAACACAAGGGCTACGAAACTTTACAAACGGCAATTGATGAACTGGACAATGGCAGGCTGGATGCCGTGGTGTATGATGAACCCCTACTTTCGTACATCATACACCGCGATGAACTTGCTAACCGCATCGAGCTAATACCTGGCGGCACCAATTCTTTTTATTTTGCCTTTGCTTCCAAAAATTTAAAATTCATCCAGCAAATCAATCCTTTTTTGTTACAAATTATGGAAGATAATGATTGGCGAAAGTTGCTGGAATCGTACAATCTCCGTAAGGATTGATAAAAAAACAACCACAATTACCCGTGAAAAAATGACATCCAACATTCCAAAACTGAAACCGGTTTATACCTACATTCTCGTAGTGTTTTCGATGCTTTTTTGGGGCATGAGCTTCGTGTGGTCCAAAATCGCCCTCGACTATTACGACCCTATCACGATCTTAATCCTTCGCTTAATCCTGTCATCGGTGCTACTGTTTTCGGGACTGGCAATCGTTGGCCGCAGGGTAAAAATAAGCCGGAAGGATTTAAAGCTGTTTATGCTTTCCGCGCTGTTCAATCCATTTTTGTATTTCCTTGGCGAGAATTACGGGCTTAAGTTTTCCACGCCCACGGTTACTGCAGTTATCATTGCTACCATACCGGTTTTCACTCCCATCTTTGCCTGGTTTTATTTCAAAGAAAGACTCTCGCTGCTTAATATTTTCGGCTTGGTGATTTCATTTTCGGGCGTGCTGCTTATGTTGCTCGACAACGATTATTCGCTCAGCATTTCGCCCATTGGTCTGGGATGGCTTTCGCTGGCAGTGGTTACCGCAGTCTTTTATTCGGTGTTACTCAAAAAGCTGGCTTCGCGCTACGATGCCTTTCTCATCATCGCATGGCAAAACCTGATTGGAGCCATTTATTTTCTCCCCTTGTTTTTCATCTTCGATTTCCAGCATTTTCTCACCGTGCGCCCCAATGCCGAACTCATTTCATCGCTAGTGCTGCTGGCCGTCTTCGCTTCCTCGCTGGCCTTTGTGTTTTTCACCATCTCATCACGCGAAATCGGCATTAGCAAAACCAACCTTTTCACCAACCTGATTCCTGTATTTACAGCCGTCTTTTCATTTTTCATCCTGGGCGAATTGTTCGACACGCGAAAGATGCTGGGGATGATGGTAGTTATTGGTGGTGTTTTACTTTCGCAGATCAGTCGCGACCACAAAATTTTCAGCGTGTATCGCTATTTTCTTTTCGGGAAAAAGGATTCGGGGGATAAGGAGGGTGGATAACAGAGCCACCCCTCCCGAACCATGAGGAGGGCGGCTTTACCCTTTCCCGCTTTTACTGGCATTCTTGCTTACAGACGCGCTATTAGCGCGTCTCAGCCCGCCATGCGAATATATGATCTGCCTGAGAAATTATTGAACCGCCAGAGAAATCTATAATCGCCAGAGAAATCACTGATCTGCCTGAAAAAACATTGAGCCGCCAGAGAAATTACTGATCTGCTAGAAAATCATTGAACCGTTTGGGGAAAATACTGAGCCGCCCAAATTGGGCGGCTGTACGGGTGGCTGTACCTGTTCAAGATATTATTATAAATTCGATAAAGGACAAAATAGCAGTCTTCAAAACCAATACAATTCGCTGTAAGTATTCATGGGGTTTCTTCCGATACCATTTCAACCTTAATATCGTATCTTTAAGAATAGTAGAAAAACAATTCACGTGATAAAAATCAACCTTACCTTATTTTTTCAATTAAGGTAAGGTTGATGGTGATATGTAGCTGCATTTTCTATGAAGGTTTGAGAATGGAAAATATGGTTGTTTCAGTTATAGATTCAGTCACCCCGTGAATTATTTCCAACGAGCATGCGCACCATGGAATTATACCCTTTTGCCCAGGCAGGATTCACGGGGTGACTTTGCTGATGATAAGCCTGCCTAGCCAGTCCGACAGGGTTCCTTTATTCAAAGATTTATAAGCCTCACTACTCAAACCTTATCACTCACCGCTCATCGCTCACCACTCATTTCCCACCATCCAGCCAGGCCTTAAATTTTAATACACGCTCGCGGGCAACTACAATTTCCTCGTCCAGGCCTTCCACCTCAATTTTGAGGCGGCTGTTCGACCAGGCATATATTTGGCCACAGGCTGCAAGACTTACAATAAACTTGCGGTTTACCCTGAAAAACTCGCCGGGATCGAGCATTTCCCCTACTTGATCAAGGGTGAAATCGATGATGTAATTCCGCTTATCCTGCGTAAGGATAAAGCTGGCACTATCGAAACTATAAAAGGCCTTGATATCAGAAGTATTGATTATCTTAATCTGCTCGCCAATCTTAACCATGAAACGGCTTTTATACTTTTTTGCCATTGGCAAATTTCCGGCCATCATCCGGATCACGGCTTGCATATCCGGTTTTACGCTTAGGCTTTCCAGCTTTTTTAATGCCTGCTCCAATCGATCCTTTTCGATGGGTTTTAGCAGATAATCGATCCCGTTGGTGTTGAAGGCTTCGATGGCATACTGGTCGAAAGCCGTGGTAAAAATGATCGGGCATTCCACTTCAACCTGTTTATAAATTTCAAAACTCAGGCCATCGGCCAATTGGATATCAGAGAAAATTAAATCAGGACTTGAATTGGTTTTCAAATATTTCACGCTATCCCTCACCGATTCCAACATATCTACAACTTCGGCTTCGGGGGCTATTTTTTCGAGCAGTTTTACCAGGCGGTTTGCAGCACGGGCTTCGTCTTCGATTATCAGTACTTTCATATTTGTGCAGTTTTGATAAGTGGAAGTTTAACCAGGAAAGTTGTTGCAGTTCTTTCGATTTTAACTTCCTTGTTTGAAAAAAAAGCGAACTGCTGTTTCAGGTTTTTCAATCCTAAATTGGTCGATTCATCCTCAGCCAATTTGGCTTTTAACGAATTTGAAACTTCGATATAATCCTCATTTTTCCGAATATTTATTGTTAAAGGAAAACTATCCGAAACTTCGTTGTGTTTCACTGCATTTTCGATCAGCATTTGAATACTAACCGGAACAATCATTTCTACCTTTGCAGCATCTAAATCAATGTTAATAAACAGCTTGTTTTCAAATCTGGTTTGCAATAAGAAGGCAAAGGATTTTACAAATTCGATTTCTTCGACCAAGGGCACCAGCTCTTTTTCTCGACTGTCGAGCACGTAGCGGAACAAATGGCTCAGTTGCCGGATAAACCTGGCTGCGGCATCCTGATTTTCGTAAACCAAATCGGTGAGCACATTAAAGCTGTTAAACAAAAAATGGGGGTTAATCTGATTGCGCAAAACCTCGTACTTATAGGCCAGCATTTCCGCATTAAGCCGCTCAGCTCTCTCGAACGAATCTTTCCAGGCTCTAAAAAATCCGATGGCGGTAAATGTCATGGTGATGACCAAAGAAATACCCACGGGATAAAGCACCCAACCTACAACCCACTGCCACGTAACTGCCGGCAGCTCGCCCTGCACAAGAATGAAGAAAATGGTTTGGATAAAGTAAAATGCTATGGCCGAATAAATGACCAGGGCAGCAAGGCCGGCCAAAGCACGTTTTAGCGGTTGCTCTATCCAATCGATTTTTTGATCTAAATAATTAAAAATATAGCCGTGGCCAAACCACTGGGTAGTACAAATTGTAAAGGCCCAGCCATACATAATGCTAAAAGTCCTGATGCTTTCAAAGGGATTGCCACTAAAAAGCACTAAAATAGCAAAACTCAGCAGCATGTTCAAGAGCACAAAAGTTACAAACTTGTTGAGCGGTTTAATGGCCGGAAACCGTTTATTTTTTTTCTTTTGATCTTCCTTCGTTTGCATGTAGCAAATGTATTTATTTATTCGAATTAGCGTTTTTAGTTTTTCAACAGCCTGCCAGCGACATGTTTGTGTAAATGTATGTTTCACAGGATTTCTCCTGCCGCAGTTGTGGCATCGAAATGACAAAGCCCCGGGCTGTGGATGGGGTGAGAGAGTGTGGCCTCAAGGTATGGTGACAGTAAAGATTAAGCAATTCCGTTTTCAAAAGGAAATATTCATATTTCCTTTTCCCTAGCGATCTTTGCGGCCTTGACGGTGGTTTTATTAACCGCGAAGAACACAAAGAACGCAAAGAATTTTTCTAAAGAAAAATAAAAAATTTAGCTTTAGTAATGGGAAAAACGTAGCGTAGCAATCTTGAGCGAGAGTAAACTCTCTCATCCTCACAAACTGTTTCTTGCAAAAAGTTGTTATTAGTACTGAAAGGATAAATCTTTTGAAATACAGGCTTTTGAAAATTAAAGTACTATTAATTCCTTTCTCCGCCACACTTTTTCATAATACCAGCCAACTGACTTTTGCCCCAGCGCGGATGTATCCGGGATTTTGGCTCATAGCTATCCCAGGAATTATACAGTGCTGTGGCTTTTTGACAGGGAGCAGAAACATCGCTGCCAAAGAAACTGGCACTACCCATTTCGTTGGCTATCTGCATGTATTGTGCCCGTGGGTTTTCGGGCTCAATGCCCAGAGCAGTGCCTATGGCCTGTGCTGAAAGCGGACTGTATTTTTGACCGCGACTCATTGGGTCAACCAATAATCTGGCGGTGTACATCAAGCCCTGCATAACATAAGCCTCCGATTCGCCGGGTGCCAGCTCCAGCATTTTAGCTACCGATGTTTCGGCTACATCCAAATACTCGTCTTTTTTCTCCGGCTTCTCGCCTTCGGCAAAGCTCATCAGAATATAGCATTGGGCATGGTAATAATAGGGCAGCCACTCGTTTTTTTCGGCCTGAGCTATCATCATAAATTTGTTGCCCAAAGCCTGGTAATCCGCTACCGTTTCCACCTGGGAAAATCCGGCAAGGGTTTCGCCCATTTTTTTCTGATACTTAATTCCGCCGGCAAAAGTTGTTGCCGCGATTAAAATTGCTGTGATAATTAATGTTACTTTTTTCATGTTTAATGATGTTTTAATTGTTAGTTATCCGTTATCCGTTATCTGTCATTTGTTATTTGTATGCACCGGTTCATCGCTGGCAGAGACGCGCAAATTGCGCGTCTGTACATAGAATTCGGGAAAGCCTGCTCTCCAGAATCATTCTCAGAATGTCCGGGTCGCTTTAATCACTTCCTCTGTCTGCATTCCCAAATAATGAACTGTTCTAAATCCAAGGTTTCAATCATTCAATATGTGTGGCATTTTCTTAGCTGGCTTCTGTCTTCGGGGCTTCTAAAGACCTTAAAGACTGTAAGGACTCTGACGGATATCCTTACCCAACCACAACTCTCTCAACGCTGCCAACCTTCTCCCTTTTCAATCATTCTGTCACTCTATCATTCTGTTCCCGCAAGGGCGGGATTTCCCCGAAAAAACGGGGCAGGCTGCTTCGCTCAACATTCCATTATTCCTAACCTTGTAAACATGACAGGTTTTCGTTTATCAAACTCTTGCTATTATTCTTATGGTCAACACGTTGTTGTGGGAGCAAACCTGTCAGGTTACTATTCAATCTTATCCAACTGGTTTAGATTTCCCTTTTTTGACAAGGTTATGAAACAGGCCAGCACAAAAAAGCGATTGGAACCGGGAATGATCGGCTCGCCGGCATAGTGACCATCAGCATCGGGCTGCATAGCATAGCGTTCGCCGTATTCCTGCTTGAAGCCCAAGATATTGGTGATGGCTGCATAAAAGATGATATTCTCGCGATGTAGGTACGTGATATTGACATCCAGGCTTTGATAGGCAATGGTTTCCTGGTTATTGAAGCCTGGCAAATTGGGATCGTTAAATACCCTTGGCGAAGCATATTTATAACTCAGTCCAGCCAACGAACGGATGCCATCAAACCAGTATTTAAAAACCACCGATAGGTTGTGCTTGCTTGCAAAACCCGGAATCGCACGATAAGGGTAATCTCTAAAATCACGCTCGGTTTCCAGATAGCTGTACGAAATCCAATATTCGGCATTCCTGATACTCTTGTTGTCGCGCCAAAAAACATCCAGGCCATAGGCATAGCCATCACCCGAATTGGAGTAGGCCTCAGGACGATAAAAAATATCCGGTTCTACCTTAACGAGGGACTGATAATCCTTGTAGTAAATCTCCGAGCGGAAGGTACGCTTGTTTTTTATCGATTGAAAAGTCAGGATGTAATGGTCGGCTCGCTCGGGTTTTACCTGGTTGGTATATAGTAAATATTGATCCAAAGGACTTTGATAAAACCAGCCATAAGCCAACGAAACCTGGCTCTGCTCACCAATTTTATAGGCCGTAGAAAACCTTGGTGAAAAAGTGGCGTTTCCCAGATAATTATTGTATTCCATCCTACCTCCTACCCGACTTACAAATTTATTGGACAAATATATTTCGGCCTCGGCAAAGGCAGCCGGCAGTATATCTTGATAACTTGCGGTCAGGCTACTGTCTCCTGTGCTTAGCTTAGTTTCGTAATGTCTTAAAAACAAATCAGCGCCCAACCTCAGGTTGACTTTATTTTGACTTAACTGATGGATAAAAACATTTTTATAATGCAGACCCTGAAGCTCTTCATCCATTTTGCTTTGCATATAAGCTCCCTGATCCTGGCTTTCGCTCACCGACAAGCCGATTTTGTATATCCACTTTGAACCAAGCGGTGTGTTCCACGACCCGTTAATATAGGAATTGTTGTTTTTTAATTTGTAGGCAATCTGCTGGCCGTCATTGCTAAGATCAGTTTGGTAGAGCGACATATTGGAGCGGAAGAAACTACCATAAAGTTTTAGCATACCGGATTTCCCGGTTTTTTGGCGAATACTCACATCTGATGTTATATATTCAGGGTGATGATTCCAGTCGTAGTTTTGCGGAGCAATGCTCATGTAAGGCTTAAGGTTGGTATAATCGATCGAGGCGGTTATGGCTCCATCGCTCCAGGTTTTGGTTCCCGCCAGGCCGGCACTAACGGAGAGCAAAGAAATATTCAGTTCGTCTTCTACGGGCATATCGTTGGTGGTGAGCTGCAATACCGACGACAAAGCCTGCCCGTATTCAGCCGAGTAACCGCCGGTGCTAAAAACTGTTCCCTTAAACATAAATGGATTGAAGCGGCCACGTGCCGACGTTAGCGGTGGCGAGGAAGTATAAGGCACATGCACCAACATCCCGTCGATGTAGGTCTGCGATTCCTCGCTGCTGCCGCCTTTAACAAATAGTTTTCCCGACTCGGGATTGGATGAAGTGCCAGGCAGCGTTTGCAAGGCTCCAAACACGCTGCCCATTGCGCCAGCCGTAGTAACCATGTCGAGCGATGTCATACTCGCCGACCGCCGGGCATCACCGGCCTCGAAAGTACCGGCGGTAATGGTAACCGCCTTCATTTGGTTAAAGGTCTCGTGCAAAACCACGTCTGCGCGAATTGAAGAATTATTTAAATCAAGCTCCTTTTCAAAACCTTCGTATCCAATAAAATCAATCCGCAAAGTTTGTTTCCCTGTTTCATCGGTACTAAAGCTGAAATTCCCCTCCGCATCGCTCGAAACTCCATCGTAAGTTCCTTTGAGGTAAATGTTGGCCCCCGTTAAAGCCTCGCCGCTTTTGTCGTGTACTGTTCCTGAGATTGTGCTTTGCGCCTTTCCATTCAGAGCTATTTGTATTAAAATGAAAAATAGAAATAAATATTTGTTAAGCATTGCTTTCATTTTATGATGTTTTGATGCTGCAAATATGGAGGTGGAATTATCCAAAATAAAATAAGAAGTATTGAAGTGTCGGATTTTAGGATTGAATTGTAATTTTACTAAGTGTTTTCACCCTTATGGGTGATAATACCCAAAGTTTTCACCCATTACCCTGCTCCCATTACGGTTGTATTTGCCTGTTAATTTTATTTAACAATCTTCAATTAACGGGTATTTAAGTATTTACATGATGAATTACGCTAATACCCATTTTTTGATCACTAACGGTATGAAAGTTGAAAACCCAACTACGATTTTATACAAAATATATTTAACAAGAAATTAACAAGATGCTGACTACCCACGAAATCAGCTACACTGTTAATATATAAAAGAAAGTAGAAATTCCATTTTTATCAAAACGTAAATATTTTTTTATTCAAATTAAAAACGATAACATCATGAACAAAACGACTACAATTATTGATTTAAGAGCCTCCGGCAGAAAACTGCCCTTGCGTGCAGGCTTAATTTTATTCTTCCTCACAGTATTTTTTAACTTTAACGGGACGGCGCAGGTTTGCTGTCCTGATTTCATATTAAAGGATGCTGTGGATATTTGCCCGGTTGAGGGCGCGTGTAGCAAGGACTCTTCGCAGCCCGGCATGCAGGCCGACATGATGCTCGCTGCCTGTAAAGAAAGTGCGCATGTTTACACGGTCTATCCCAACGATGCGGCCTATACGTACACCTGGACTGTAAATGGCGGCACAGTGGTTAACCCAAGTACCAACCCAGGCGTAATTGTTTGGGGAAGCGGCAATGTGGGTTACATAAAAGTAGTGATAAGCAACCTCGCTACCGGTGGCACCTGCGTGGATTCGATTACCACCCAGGTGTGTTTGCTGGATAGTCCGAAGGCTGATTTTACTGTTGACCATGATACAGTGTGTGTAAACATGTCCCTGCAATTCACCAACCTTTCGCTGGGTGGTGCCGAGTATGTCTGGGATTTTGGCGATGGAAGCACATCCACAGATGTTAATCCGCTGTATCCCGGCTATGCCTCACCGGGCGTTTACACCGTTACACTTACCGCCACAGATATGGGCGCAGGCCGGTGGGTGAGTGTTCAGGGTGAGCCTTCTTTCGAGATGCTTATTCCCTGCGGTTGCTCTGATACTATTACCAAAAAGATAGTAGTACTGGCAGGCGAAGGGCCAAAAATTGATACCGATTGTTGCTATGGCACCGTGTGTGCCGGCGACACTTCCTCGTTTTGCACACCAGCGGGCTGCCCCACCTACGATTGGGCGGTTACCGGAGGAACGATTATCTCGGGTGCAGGCACCAATTGTGTGCAGGTAGCTTGGTCGGCCACTTATGCCGGACCTACCACCATCAGCCTCGAAACACCCCTATGCAGCACCTCGCCCTGCGATGCTACCACTACTCTGCATGTTCCGGTTTTGTATCCCAACTTACCCATTATTGGCCCTGCCACTTTGTGCCAGGCCGCTTCGGGCACTTTTACCCTGCCTACCCTTCCCGGAACTTACTACACCTGGACGGTAAGTGGCGGCGGGTATCAGTTTAATCTGGAAGACCGGAATACGCCCAGCGTAAACATTACATTTTTTGACGCAGCCAATTATACAGTTACCTGCGTTTATGATAATCCGCTGGCCGGTTGTAGTGGCACAAGTACTTTTATTGTCAAAGTATTGCCCGAATTTGTTTTTAGCTATGGCGAAGAACGCGTTTGCGAAGGCGAAACCAAATCGTATTATACCAATGGTGCAGCCACCTGGAGTGTATCTCCTGCCGGGCCTACGATCGCTCCTTCCGGATCATCGGCTAACATTACCTGGAATAGTCCGGGAACTTACACCATTACAGCAAGTGCAACAAACCCTGCAAACTTTTGCAACAGCAATGCTGTAAAATTGGTTGAAGTAATTGCAAAACCTGTTTTGAATCCCATTGCAGGTAACGACAGTGTGTGTCCGGGTGATAATTTCACTTACAGCATTTCATCGGACACCGGGGACAACATGTTTGTTTGGGCAATAAGTGGAGGCACCGGAACCATTCAAAGTGAAATGGGTGCCAATCACGATTCGGTAGTGGTGCAATGGACGGGTGCCGGGCCATGGCAGTTGAGCGTTTATCAGGAAGTTGAGATTGATCCGGGCGTTTTCTGTACATCAGATGTCGAGCTTCTTGATGTTTATCCTTTCCTTCCCCCGGTAATCGATGGTGCCAGCACCGTATGCGTGGATGCCAGCGAAGTTTATACCGCAGGTGGCTCCAATGCTTCGGGCGATTTCGATTGGAGCATCAGCCCGGCGGCGCAGGGAACTATCCAGAGCGGCCAGGGTTCCAACTCCGTTACCATCCTGTGGCATGGTCCTTCGGCAAGTGCAACATTAACGGTAACTTCGTGTACCGGCAGCGACAGCCACACCATAAACATCACCGGGCGACCTATCGCTGACGTTAGCTACAGCACCTTACCCGTGTTTTGCCAGGGTGATGCGGTAAGTCTTGTTCTTTCAACACCATTTTTCGGAACCTACAACTATGAGTGGTTTAAGGTGGGCACTGGTAGTTTGGGGATTTTAACAAATACCCTCAGCATCAACGTTGCCTCCCTCAGTGTGGGCACGCACAAATATTATGTGAATGTAAGTGAAAATGGCTGTGTGATAAAATCCAATATTGTGGATGTAATCATCAAAAACTGTGAGCCAGGAACGCCAGGCGGCCCTCCCGGCCCGGCAGGCTGCGATGTAATAGCCTGGTTCTGGCCCTATGTTGACTGCCATCAGGTTACCCTTATCGATAAATCCTACACGCTGGCAGGCGCAATCATCACCAATTGGGCATGGGCCGTTAGCCCCACACCTCCGGGCACCTCCTTCGATAACCCGGCTATTCCAAACCCGATACTCACAGTTCCGACCTCCGGAGCCTATACCATCACCCTTGTTATTACCTCCTCATCGGGCTGTATTTCGAGCTATTCCGAAATGGTAAATATTCTACTACCCAATGCAAGTTTTACCTACACAGCTCCACTTTGCGACAATACACCCATCAGCTTTGCTGCCTTACCCAACAATCCAAGCTACAATTACGAATGGAATTTTGGTGATGGCTTTACATCATACACGGCTAATACCGAACATACTTACGGACCTCCCGCGCCGACAAGCTACACGGTTTCGCTGGTGATTAGCGATGAAAAAGGCTGCATTGCCAACACTTCGCAAACTATCATCGTGAATCCTTCACCCGTTTGCACCATTACGGCCAGCGACACTATCTTTTGCCCCGGCAGCTTCGAAACCCTCACGGCCTGCACCAATATGAGCTCGTACCAATGGTATAAAAACGGAAAGCCAATTCCGGGAGCCAACGCCAACACCTTCAATGTGTACGAACATGGCGAGTATCATGTAGTAGTTACCAATACCACGAACTGCTCCAGTGCATCCAATAAAATTTACATGTACATGAACTCACTACCTTTAGCAAAAGTTACCGGCGAGGGACACATTTGCGCATTTCCTTCATCAACTTCCGGAGTTTATTTAATTGCTAATTATAATAGCAATTATGCGTATAGCTGGTCGAGTAACCCTCCGGGAGCGACCTTTTCACCGGCGAATAATTTCTCCACCTGGGCATCGGTTAACCTGCCAGCGGTATTGCCCGCAACTTACGAATTTATCGCCCACGTTACCGACCTCACCACCGGCTGCATTAACAGCGATACGCTATGCGTAACATTTTACCAAACTCCCACGGTAAGTGTTCCTTATCTGGGAATTTGTGAAGGAACACCGGTAACGCTAACACCCTCACCCAACGACCCCGGCAAATACAGCTACCAATGGAATACCGGGGCAACAACAGCCACAATCGTAGCTTCAAATCCTGGCTATTACAGCCTTACCATGACCGATAAAAAGAATGGCTGTGTGGCTTATGCTGATGCAGGCATGATTTATCCCAAGCCCGATTTAAGTCTATTCCCCTTGGGTTGCGCTGATATTTGTACTCCCGATACCTTGAATTTGTACATTCCTCTACCCCTCAATGCACTGTGGCCTAACAATACTTATTCTATGGCCTATCCCAGCATTACCTGGTACGACAATGGCAACTATGGCAGTCCCATCGGCTTTGGCGAAAACCTGAGCATCCCGGCAGCAAATACCGGTTCGCATCAAATTTCGGTAGTCGTTCAAAACAGCTTTGGCTGCGTGGACACGGCCGGTGTATTTTGCTATAATGATAATGTATGTTGTGATATAATTTTGGATTACGTTAATACTAACGATGCTTCGTGTATCAACACCAATGATGGCAGCATCAGTATCTTGCTCAACCCTGCCTCGGTGGGTGCGCCTTTTACCATCACACGAATATTTCCCGGGCCTCCGCAATCGTGGCCTATCGTGCCCGGCGTTCCGTTTAATCTCGGCGGCTTGTCCACCGGTGGCTATGCCTTCGAAATTACTTCGGCCAATGGCGATTGCAAAGAAAGTTTCGACTTATTTATCGGCTACCTGCAGGAAGAATGCTGCTTTGCGGCTATTGATACCAATTTCATCCACATCACTGCACCAATTACTTACACCAGCGATATGGTGTGGGATAATAAATATTTCATCGACATCAATATTATGGTTACCGTGGATGGAGTCATGCTGGATGTTACCAATGTGGATGTTGTGTTTGAAGAATGCGCCGGAATCGAGTTTATCAATGGCGGCTACCTGCGCGCCAACAATTCGGTGTTCAGACCCTGCGATATCGATAAAAGCTGGAAGGGTTTACGATTTGATGCCCCCGGCGAATTTGATAACATTATTAATGAATCTACATTTAAAAATGCTGAAGTTGCACTCTATTTCAAAGGTGGTTCGGATGCGGTAATCTCGAATAACCTATTCTCGAACTGCAACTATGGTGTGAGGCTTGAAAACAATCCGCGCTTCGACCATCCTGTTTCCGGCAACCGCTTTGTTACCGAGAACTTCTTCCCCAACTTCGCCTGTGCCACAAAGTATTCCTTTGTGAATAACAGCAGCTCCTATGGCATTTTCGCAAGCTCATCCCGCTTCCTGAACCAGATTTCGCACAACGAGTTCATCAACTCCAGGGGCAGCCAAAACCCAACAACTTATGGTATTTACCACATGAGAAGTGGCGGTGTATTTTCCGAAAACACCTTTACCGACATAGGAACCGCCGTGTATGTTTACGCACAGTTATATTACACCAGCATCCAAAACAACGAAATAGAAGTAAACATGCTGCCTTCGGGTAACTTCACTTCCATTTATGCCTTGTCGTGTCAGGGTCCGCTTATCGAAATTTTAAATAATGAAATATCCAATAACTACGACCAATACACCAGTTTCTCGGGCATTTACAGCTATGCCTCCAACAATGTCAACATCAGTGGAAACCTGGTGGATGGCTTTAGTTATGGTATCATCGACATCAGCTCGCTAAGTCATCAAATTAGCAACAATGTGGTGGAAAATGCACGTAACTATGGGATTTATGTTTACGAAATGCCCAACAGTGTGGGCTATGTTACTTGCAATTCGATAAAGATGAAAAACTTTAATTCGAGCATTGGCCTGGTGGCCTACAACATGTCGGCGCAAAGCGAAGTAAGCAGCAACTGCATCACCGATTGCTACACCTCGATGCACTTCGTTGGTTCGTCGTGGGGCGGAAACACGATGGCTCTGCCGCTTATCCGAAATAACTTTTTGTACAACTACGATTATGTGGGTATTAATGTGCAGGGATATTCGGGAAATATTGGCACCGCTGCCGACCCGGGTCTCAACACCCTGTGGAGCAACAACAATGCGGCTATCGACATCAACAGCAATACTACCATCAACGTGGCTGATAACTTTGGCATGTTTAATATTTCGTTCCCATCGGTACAAATCACCAGCAACAACCCATATCATTCTACGGCTTCGTGCGGACATCAGATCTTTAATATGCCTTCGCAGGGAAATCTGAATACTGATTACCGTTGTGATAATACCGCACGAATGAATAGTATGCTCATGGGCAGTGGCGGGAACTTCTGGCTGGCATCCGATTACTTAGACGAACTCCGCGAAAGCAGCCGCCCCTATCAGCAGGCTGCCTTAATAATGGCATCGCTGGATGAGGCCGACCTGGCTCTGCTGGATGAGGTCTTGCTTAATGCTGATCTTACAGAAAATCAAATTGCCTTGTTGAAATTTGAATACTATTACCGCAAGGCAAATTATGATGAGGCTCGTGCGAATCTGGAAACGCTGGCACCAAAAACGGAAGACGAAACCCGTTTTAAAACCTTGTCGCTGCTCAATTTGGATATTATCGAGCATGGCTGGGGCGAACTGGAAAGCGATGAAATAGCAATGCTGGAAGCCATGATTGATGGTAATCCTGTCCAGGCTAATTTTGCCATCGCCTTGCTTAACAACGTCAACGGATTCCAAAATTACATTATCGAAGAACCCGAAGCACAACATGTGGTGGGTATGGATAATATCAAGCGAATTACCGATGAAGGCGGATTATTGAATATCTATCCAAATCCGGTACGCGACATTGCCTACATCGAATTGATAAATACCATGCCCGGCGATAACACCATCGAGGTGTATGACATCAGCGGCCAACGCTGCGATCAATTCTCGATTAGCATTGTGTCGGGTGGCATCGAACTCGACATCAGCAAACTGAAGGATGGTATCTATTTCGTTACCGTAAGTAATCCTGATTCCGGCATCAGCCACAAAGGCAAGCTGGTAAAAATCAAAAATTAGTCATCAGGTCTGATAAAGCCATCCGGGTTTCCTGCACTCACAATCGCGGGAAGCCCGGAAGCCGTCAGGCCATCTTAAAACATCCATTACTATGACTAAATTATTAATACCTGTAAACAAGGAGAAATTATGAAATCAATAATAACATTGTCAATACTCATCCAGTTTGGGATTTTTACGCTGTTTTCACCGGCGGTGTTTTCATCCAACAAAAATGGAGAAAAAGAAAAGCCCGGTTTTGTGCTTACGGCTGCCCAAAAGCAGGCTTCATCAGATCCAGGCCATTCGCAAATCTTAGAAAAACAGTTTTTAAATATTGGAGATAATCTGGCCTGGGGGCTTAATACCTGGACACACCAATTGTTTAGTTTGGATGTTTCCAGTCCTGGTGAGATTTTCATCTTTGATACGCTGGATTTTCAAAGCCTGGCCGGCAGCTTTGGCAGCAACGACACCGAATTGTTTTATCTTATCCAATATCCCGAGAATATTGTGAAAACGGTAAATGTCCTTAGCGGCGAGATTTCGACAGTTGGAGATTTACCCGCTCCAATGGCGGATGGAATATGGACAAGCCTTTCGGTACAAGCAGCCAGCGGGATTTTTTATGGCATTGCCACCGATGGCATCGAATCAGTTTTATACGAAATAAATATTTACGATGAAACTTCTGTAGAAGTTTTAAACCTGGGGCTTCCCGCCGTTATTAGTTCGGCCTTAGATGGCGATGGCAACATGTATTTTTTTGACATCGAAAACGATTCTACTTATGTTGCGAATATCCAAGCAGGAACAATAACAGCATTGGGTGCTGCAGGTTTCGATGGGAATTATGCCCAGGGTATGGCTTACAGCAGCGCAGATGATGAAATTTATTTGGCCGCTTATGTAGATTTGGTGGGTGCGCAGTTGCGAAAACTTGACCGAACAAGCGGCGAGACAACTTTTATAGCAAACCTGCCGGGTGAAACAGCAGCCTTTAGTTTCAGGAATGAGAAGCCAATTCCTTCAGGAATCGACTTTGGTGATGCACCCGAACAAGCTGGAAATCCCTTTTCGTTCCCAACCACACTGGCAAATAACGGTGCCGCGCATACCATCGATCCCACCGTGTTTTTGGGCGAAAAAATTGATGGCGAAGCCGATGGTCAGCCCGATGCTAATGCTTTGGGCGATGACAACGATATATTCTATCCTTCGGCAGGTGATGATGAAGACGGGATTATTCTCCCCACTTCGGCGGCACCAGGCACACAGGTAATTTTTACTGCGAAGGCTTCCGTTGACGGCTATCTGGATGCCTGGATGGATTTTGACCACGATCAGACCTGGCTCAATCCCAGCGAACATATCTTTGATGTGCAGCCGCTAACTGCCGGAACAAATTCGCTAACTTTTATGGTACCTCCTACCGCTGCTACCGGACAAACGATACTGCGTTTTCGTTTCCGCTCCAGTCCGGTTCCTCTTAGCTTTGGCGGTATGGCCAGCGATGGCGAAGTGGAAGATTACACGATTTTGTTAAAAGAAAATAACGGCGAGAGCATGGACTATGGCGATGCCCCGGATGGTTTCAACAATAAGCATTACAAAACCACGTGGGTGAATGATGGGGCGCGTCATAAAATTGTAGATGGCGTTTTTCTTGGTGTAAAAGTGGATGCCGAAATTGACGGCCAACCAAGCACTGCTGCCCTCGGCGATGATAATGATCTGTTTTTCCCGGCAGCGGGCGATGATGAGGATGGCGTGGAGCTACCAACAAGCCTGACCTCCGGTGCCAGTGCCAGCATAACAGTCATGGCATCCACCGATGGCTACATTGATGCCTGGCTCGACTGCGATTTGAATGGCGACTGGGGTGCGGCTAACGAACATCTCCTGGATGCGTATCCGCTAAATGCCGGGAGCAACAGCATATCCCTCAATATTCCTGCGGATGCTGATGCAGGAGTATCCTACCTGCGTTTTCGCTTTCGCGATAATGCCGCACCGCTCACATGGTATGGCTATACTAAAGGTGGAGAAGTGGAAGACTACCGCATTCAGATAGTGAAGGCCGCAGGCGCGGAATTTGATTTCGGTGATGCTCCCGAAGGTTTTGGCACCGGGCTTTTCCCGGTTACGCTGGCCAACAATGGAGCGCATCATCTTATTGTTCCCGGGGTTTATCTGGGAGCAAGTGTGGATGCCGAGCCGGATGGCCAGCCCTCGATTGGTGCCACCGGCGATGATACAGATATGATTTATCCCTCCAATGGCGATGATGAAGACGGAATTTCCTTTCCGGGAGCTTTAATTATCGGAGCTACTTCCTCCATTACCGTGCTTGCTAACGTTGACGGCTTTTTGAGTGCCTGGATAGATTTTGATGGCGATGGTTATTGGAATACTAATGAGGAGCAGGTTTTCGACCTTACTTCGTTAGCTGCCGGAATAAATACCCTCACCTTTGCGGTGCCCGACAGCGCGACAGCAGGCCTTGCTTATGGCCGCTTCCGTTTTCAGGATACAGAAAGCCCCTTAAGTTTTGATGGTTTGGCCCAAAGTGGAGAAGTGGAAGATTATGCCATCCAGATTCTGGAAGATGCCAGCACAGGCCAGGACTTTGGTGATGCCCCGGATGCACTTTATCCCACAAGCCTTAACCGGGATGGTGCCCGCCATATTAATAATGGAACGCTGTTCTTAGGCAGCCTGATCGACACCGAGGCAGATGGAATTTCCTCATTAAATGCCAAAGGCGATGACCTGAATTATCTGGATGATGAAGATGGGATTAGCTTCCAAAACCCCTTGATCATTGGCCGCACGGCTTACATTCAGGTGGTGGCTTCGGCAAATGCCTTACTGAATGCCTGGATCGACCTGAACGATGGCAACGGCTGGGCTGGCGATGCAGCGCATATCTTTGCTGATTATTTTATAGAAGCCGGAAGCCACAGTTTAAGTTTTGATATTCCTGATGAAGCAATGGCTGGCCAGACTTTCCTGCGCTTCCGCCTGAGTTCACAAACAGGCTTGTCGTTTACCGGCGAAGCCACCGATGGTGAGGTAGAAGATTATCAGTCCGCCATTTACCCCGACTGGCTGGCACAGCCTACCCAGCTTGTGCATACCATTTCGATTCCTGCCGGCCTGCCGCCGCTGCAAACGGGCGACCTCCTGGGATTGTTCTTTATGGATAATGATGGCAAGCAAAAACCGGCGGGCAGCCTGGTGGTCAGCCAGGGGCAGTTTAATCAGATTTTGGCTTATGGCGATGATCCGGCTACACCGCAGGTGAAAGAAGGCTTTGCTGTGGGTGAAACCTTGAACTGGAAATTGTTTGAACCCGAAACTGCGGAAGCACGCAATCTTGCGGTTGTTTACGATTCCACCTTTCCTGACTATCAGGGAACTTTCCGTCCCTTCGGATTTTCGGCTCTAAGCCAGGCCAATTATCAGCAGAATCCCTGCTCAATGCCGACGGATTGGGAGTTTGCGATTACAGGTACCACACACAACATTAATATCCCACTTGCCGTGGCTCCCGAAGTTTTTGGCGCGCCTCTGATGGCGGGAGATTGGATTGGTGTATTTTATAAGGATGATAATGATGAACAAAAATGCGGAGGTGCTATTCAATGGAATGATGTTGCTGGCGTGGTTTTAACCGCCTTTGGCGATGATCCTGCAACTGGCGAAAAGGACGGCTTTGCACCGGGTGAGGCTTTCCAATGGAAACTTTACGCCTGCGAAAGCACGGAAGTCTTCCCAGCCCTCGCCACCTACAATTCTAATCTGCCTTGCCAGGGTGAGTTTGGGAGTTTTTGCCTTTCGGAAATCGATGGGCTGCAAGCTACGCGAGTTCAGAGCATTTCGCTGCAAAGCGGCTGGAACAGCATTTCAACATTTCTTGTTCCTTCCAATCCTGAAGTGGAAAATATTTTTGCTCCTTACGCAGATAATCTCACCATCATCCAAAACCTGACTACCTTTTATTGGCCTTATGCCGATATTAATACCATCGGCAACTGGGACACCGAAAGTGGCTATGCGCTAAAGGTAAGCGCGGATGTTAATATGGAGATTTACGGTACCGATCTGGCTCCGCAAGAACTTGCACTTTCGCCCGGATGGCATTATCTGCCCGTTTTAAGTAGTTGTCCCGTGGATGCTGATGAACTGCTAAGTCCGGTGATGGAAAAGATAACGCTGGTGCAGGATATTATCGGAACTGAGGTTTGGTGGCCAGCCATGGGCGTATTTAGCCTGCAAACACTCGTGCCCGGCAAAGCCTACAAAATCAGAGTAGAAGAAAGCCTTAACCTGACTTTTGCTCCCTGCAATAATTTTAAAACCATCATGGAGAAAGCCCAACAAAGCAATCAGAGCAAAACGCCCTGGGGCGAACTAATTCAAACTCCCGGCAGCCACACCATTGCAATTTCCAGCTCAGCTATTTCAGGTCTAAGTCCTGGCGACTGCCTTGGAGCCTTTGGTGCTGATGGAAATTTGTATGGCTTTTTGGAAATTGAAAACACCAGCGAAAATAGCGTGATGATGGTTTATGGCGATGATGTTACCACAGGCACCAAGGATGGATTTTATGAAAATGAAGCCATCACCTTTGGCGTGCTGGAAAAAGCCACAGGAAATGAAATTCCTTTGGAACTTACCTTCGATCATTCCATGCCCAACCCTGAGCAGGTTTTCAACAATCAGGGGCTATCGGCTGTTACAGGATCAACTCTGTCAGGATTCCAAACCCCATCAGCTTCTAGAGAGCTAAGCATTTATCCAAACCCAAGCACCGGAATTCTAAATATTGACGGCCTTCCTGAAAATACCAGGCTAAGCGTTTTTAACACCTTCGGGAAAGTGATTATGAAAAACGAAGTTTCGACTTCTGTTGAGATAAATCTCACAGATCAAGCTAAAGGTGTTTACTTTATTAGGATTGAAAGTGAAGGAAGAAGTTATTTTGAGAAGTTGATTTTGAATTAAACCCCTTTAACCAGGGCTTCACTTAAATTCAAAAGCTAACAGTGAGGGTTTCACTTTAAGTGAAGCCCTCACTTTTTTTTTAAGCACTTGAAAGCAAAGTCTCCCCGTGAATCCTTTCCAGGCACAAAGTATAATTCCAAACTACGCACTACTGCCGGAGTTAATTCACGGGGTGACTAAACTCAGATTGCAAGTCACCCCGTGAATCTTTTCCAGGCACAAAGCATTATTCCAAACTACGCACTACTGCCGGAGTTAATTCAACGGGTGACTAAACGCAGATTGCAAGTCACCCCGTAAATACTATTCAGGCACAAAGCATAATTCCAAACTGCGCACTACTGCCGGGAGCATTCACGGGGTGACTAAATTCGTGGCCAAGCCTTTCCGATTGACCAGACAAACCTTATTTTATAACCTTTAACCTTGATAGAAAAATGCTCTCGCGACAAAATCAACCTTACCTTATTTTTTCAATCCCTATAAAAATAAGGTAAGGTTGGTGGTGCGTTGGGCTTGGGTTTTCTATGAAGGTTTTTTGGTGATGATAAGCCTGCCTGGCCAGTCGGACGAGGGTTTCTATTTTTTAACGTTTCTATCCCGTACCTACGGGAATAGAAAGTTAAACGCCGACATTCTATCGTCCGCAGGACATAGAATCGTCAAAAATATCTATTGTAATTCAGGATATTGTTTTAAAAATTTCGCTACCAAAGCATTATTGATTAAAAACCAAGCATATTTTCTATGATGCAGTTCACCGTTTTAAACTTAACAAAGGCTGCTCCACATATATGGCCTACGACCAGTTTGTGGCCATGACATTCGGACAGCTGAATAAATGTCTGAGTTTAAGGGA
>Ga0307929_1000841_pt1 | contig 27163 bp, 18 predicted proteins | sample AceLakmetage1330_FD_203160 | JGI IMG/M metagenome (GOLD analysis project Ga0307929, IMG submission 203160) | Saline water microbial communities from Ace Lake, Antarctica - #1330 | ecosystem: Environmental > Aquatic > Non-marine Saline and Alkaline > Saline | place: Antarctica: Ace Lake...
CAGAAAACATGAACGGGAAAATACAACGATTTATAACCAACAACTATGGCATTAGAGACATAGATTTTACCCTATACCGAATCGCTAAATACTTTTCATAGCACTCCAAAAAAAGAATTAGCCAAAATATTCATTTCCGGGATACAGGGATGATTAAAGTGCTAATTTAGAAGTTTTTTTATTTTTTAACGATGAAAGTTACGACCTGCCTTTAACTTCGATATTCAAGATTCGGTATCCCGAAAAATAGAAAATTTTCAATTTTCGCAGTTCGACAGGCTCACTGCCAAATTTTTCGAGGATGTTGTAAATCCGGGATTTATCCTGGGCACGAAAAACCTTATTTTATATTTCCTCAACCTTAATAGAAAAGCGATCACCGGAATGATAATCAACCTTACCTTATAATTCCAAAGGTGATTTAGATAAGATAAGGTTGTGTTATTCGTTGGGCTGGGATTTCCTATGAAGGTTTTTTGCGGATGATAAGGTTTTCGATTTCTAACGTTTCTATGTCCTCCTTCGTAAACCAGGCTTGCTATCCCCGCCTTGCCTACCACAAGAGCCATAGCAGAGGCGGGGCTGCGAACCCTTGCATCCATATCTAAAATCTAAAATCGGACATCTGACATCCCCTGGCTTGCTATCCCCACCTTGCCTCCCACAAGAGCCATCGCAAAGGTGGGGCTGCGAACCCTTGCGCCTGGGTTTGTAGCCCCGATAGATAAAGCCGAATGGCTTTATCGAAGGGGATAGCAACCCTGAGAGATGTCCGATATACGATGTATGATGTAAGATGTCCGATGTTTTCGCGAACATCTAAAAACCACACATCCACATCTAAAATCTTAAGTCGGACTCCGATAGTCGGGGCAGGCTATCTAAAATCTGACATCTAACGTTTCGATGACCTCGTACCTAAAACGATAGAAAGTTGCGACCTGTCTTAAACTTCGATATTCATGATTCGATATTCAGCGGTTCGATATTCAAAAATCCATTTTATTCCTTACCTAACTATCTCCACGGCTTGCGTTAGGGTTTTGTTGCCTGCCTGCAGGCGCACGAGGTAAGAACCGCTTTTTACCTTTTTCCCGTTTTGCTTAGTGCCATCCCAAAGCACCTGTTGCTGCCCTTGTGGCATTTTTTTATCTATCAGTGTTTTTATCTGATTTCCGTTAATATCGAATATTGAAATATTTAATGATTGTTGAATGCTATTTTCAAATTCGATGCAAACATCGCCTTGTGATGGATTGGGGAAGATTTTTAATTCGGATATGTTTTTCAGGTGTTCTTGTTGATTGGTTACAATATCGTATTTGGTGAAAAAAATATCTGTTATAATACTGCCTTCGACCTCCCATGCCTTACCAAAAGAAAAATAGAGATTGTTGTTATAAAATACCAATTTAGAAAATGCGAGGTATAATGATGAATCTATTAATTCTGCTGTCCAATTTTGTTCTGCTTTAAAAAAATGAAACCATCCAAAATAATTTTCAATTTCTTGACGCTCAATGACATGTGAGTCATTATTTTGGTCAAAGATAAGTTGTTGGTAATTCTGAGTTCCATTCGCTCCCGAAATAATTGTTGAGTTACTCCAATCATGTCCATTTTTCGCTAAATGTTTAGTTGTGTCATCAAGAAATACTCCTGATGAACGCGACATTTTTCGGTATATGCATGCAGGCAATTCATGTTGATTTAATGCAATATCCATTCCTACAGAAATAGTATCCTTTATTGGATTTAAGGGGGGAATCCAGGTATTGAAATTGTAGTCAAAATTGAAATATTCGAGTTTTTCGTAGCCAGGATTAGAAATACTGAGAGATGAGCCGACCACATGTATGTTATTCCTATTGTCTACAATAGCATTTACAAAATAGTCAGCATTACCGCCAGGATAAGGGCAACGTATCTCCGACAAGATGTTATTTTGTATATACCGATAATAGCTATCGTCAGTAAATGCAAAGTTCCAAAAAACATAAATGCGGTCGTTATGGTCGATTGCAGATATGGGATAGTGCGAAGATGACATATCTTTAGAAACTATTATTGGCTCGCCCCAATGGTGGCCATCATATATAATCAATTTTATTAACCGTCCTGATGCAGTCCAACTTAGGTAATCATATGTATATGTAACATAAAGGATATTTCTATTATCGCTCACAATATTGGGTTGTGCCATCCAATAATTGGTATTTTTGAGCAAGTCAAGTGGTTCGCTCCAAGTTGTTCCATTATCATTTGACTGGGTGTAATTAATTATCCAGTGAGTGTCTGTTACTTTGCTTGACCATGCTATATGTATAGTTCCCATTTCATCAATAGTCATACTTATATTCATTGCATGAATACCCTGATTGCTCACATTTACCGGCTCAGTCCATTCTTGCCCCATTAAAGGTTCAAAGCTGGCTACTATAAACAGGGAAATTAACACCAGAGCTATGAAAAATGCTCGTTTCATAATATTTATATTTATAAAGCTGATCGGCTTTTTGCATATTAATCAATGGTAAGAAACCGATCAGCTTAATTATATGCCTATTTAAGTAGCGTTATTTTTTGGGTATCCGATGTTGCACCATTGCTTTCGATGGTACAAATATAAACTCCGGGGCTTAAGTTTTCGGCATACAGCATATTGCTGTATTGTCCGGCTTCTTTGTTGCCTTCGTTTAGGGTTTTGACAAGTCTGGCTGAATAGTCAAATATTTTGATCGCTATTGTTGCTTCTTCGCCTACTTCGTAGCTCAGCCGGGTGCTTCCGATAAAGGGATTGGGTGTGTTGGGCAATAAACTGACGATTTGGTTTTCGCCTGATATATTTTCGGGCTTCAATGCGGTATCCTTATCTTTAAAAAGCAGTGATAGCAAATACTCGCGGTAGTTACTGTACTGCTTTTGCGAAACGGGTTTGTATTCGGCCATGCTGCCCACAGGAGCCGATTTAAGACTGTCGTTTTCCATATACAGATATAGCTGCCCCAGGTCGATTATAGCAAAGAGCGAATCAGCAAAGGTGGGAGGATCCTGAATTACCGTTTCGTACCAGCTAATGGCACTGCTGTAATTGGCCAATTGAATATCGCAAAGGTTGGCCAGAAAATCGGCAATTTTCGCCAGTTCTTCATCCGGCTGTTCAATTATAATATCGTTGTAATACGATTTTAAACTGCTGTAATCATTGGAAATCTCCGCTTCGATAACAAACATTTCTTTAAGAGCAGCAATGGCAAATTCCGAATAAGGGTACGTTTCGATAAGCTGAATATAACCGGTTTTTGCCTGACTATATTGCCCCGAATCGGCAAGTGTGTGCGATGCGTAAAACAGCGTTTCATCGCTACCGGAGGCCGGGGATTGTAGTTGTAAATTCCATACCGGATTCCAGGTATATACGCTTGTGGGGCAGAGGTCGGTTTGAGGATCGAAATGCGTACCCCAGTAGTTCAGTCTTACATCAAGATTGGGTTCTGATCCCCAAGGGCTGAGCAAATATTTAATAAGGCAATCATTGTCGTTGTCATAAATGGCATTGTATTGAATTTTGTATGGAAAAGCACCGTGGCTAGCATAAATCTGGTTGTTGCTATTGTCGTGTATTTGCTGGGTTTGGCTTACAATAGTTGCCAACTTATTGCCGATAATCGAAACCTGGCTGTTGTTGAGCGACTTAATGCCTGTTGGATTGTATGCCACCTGGTTATTATTACGAATATTGGCGTGGCTGTTGTAAATCGTAATACCAGCGGCATCTGTCGAATACTGCCCGCAATTTGTAATGGTATCGCCACTTATCAGATGAATGTCATTAGCTCCATGTCCGGAATTACTTAACCAAATACCATTTGCGTAAGCATTAGAGAAACTGCAATTGGATACAGTAAACTCAGGGCAATCATCGATGGATAATAAGTCGCCTGGCTCAAGAATTGGGTCGATGTTTTCGTTGGTAAACTGACAGTTTCTTATGATGGGATGACCATTTCTTACTCTAAGCCACGCATCGATAAACGTTGTTTTATACACACTCATATTATATATGCCATAACTTTGTGTAAAGCCAACGGAATTTACTGTTGAATTGTTAAGTTCGAAGTTTGCACTCGTTATGGTAATACAGCCGTTGTTTAAATTGGCATGATCAAGCGAAATATACGCCATCGGATCATCAATTTCTATCAACCACATATTCGACATTCCCGCTGATGTAATGGTAAGGTGGCTGCCAATGCTAAGGTAGGAATCGACCGCAACATCAAAAAAGTTAAAACTTCCAGTGCCAGTAAATTCGCATCCATCGCCTATTATCAAAGTTCCATTCATTTCCAATTTAAGACGCACATTATTATTCAAGACAAATATCCTGGAGTTGTCCATAAACTCTATACCTGTGGTAATTCCAATGTTAACATTTTTGGAAATACCTATTAAACCCCTTAAATGCAATTGTTCCATTTGGCTTAAGTCGGTATGCAGCAGTGTAGGGTAGGTAAGTTCGGTAATGCTGTAAACTCCGCCAAAGTCCGATAGAACCGGGTCTTCGTATTGCAGGCTTTCGTAGGCCGCTATCCAGTCCCAGGCTTCATTTATGGCGATGTAGTTGTCCAAATTAGCGTCTGCCGTATTCAGATTGATATTGTTGTACAAAGCAACTTCCAGGGGAGTTTGCCCGGACAGCGAGGCGGTGAGGTGATAGTTAACCTCGCCGTGATTATACGTGATGCCGTTGCGCACCTCATTTTCGATAAAAGCACCACCCGGAGCCATATCATCTGCTCGGCTTGCTCCTTCGGTAGGGCCGCAGGCAGTAATTACAATTGTTTCATTTTCTTCCAGCACCGTTGCAAAGCCCCCCGATTTAGGAAAAGAAAGAAAAATCGTTTTTTTGTGTGCTGAAATACCATCTAACCAGGTGCTGAGCTGGCTGGCATAAATCTTCTGATTGTCATAACTGTAGAAATAGTAGCCTGTGGCATCGCTGCCACCGTGACCCATTATCCACACAAACAGGAAGTCATCTTCGGTGATGGTAGCTGGTAGTGTGGTTTCAAACCATGTTTGGATGTTGAGTTTTGTGGATGCGGCATCTGTTACTTTGCCTCCGTAGGCTGAATTGGGATGCTTATAGCGAGGATCTTGACCAGGAAAAGTAAAATCATTTCCATTTCCTCCAAACAAAACATGTACATTGTCCTCAGTGTAATCTTTGCCAAAATCTTCGTCAATCAGCATTTCCCAGGCCAGGTAGGTATCGTTCCATATCTCATCAAAACCATAAGTTCCAGGATCGATACCTCCATTCCATTGTTCTGCCAGTGGAATTATCTGGGCATCGGGGTTTACATTTCCGCCAATAATAATGGCGTACTTTTCCTGGGCATTCAATGAGCCCAGAGTGGCAAATAATGCCACGATCATTGTTAAAATCAAATTTCTATTTGTCATTTTATTTTAATTTTGTGGCCTTACCGGTTTCGGGGAAGGGCTGCCTTGAAGTTTCGCAGTTTCAGCAGCCGCTTCCCTTTGGGTCGGTAAATACCTTGTTAATAAATGAAATTTTGAATTATCTAATAATCTCCACGACTTGTGTAGTGCTGTTCCTGCCTGACTGCAGGCGTACGAGGTACAGTTGGGGGGCATTCTCCTTTCTATATTTATCTGTAACTTTCCATATTTGCCGGTACACACCGGGTGGTTTAATTTCGTTGATAAGTGTAAAAATATGCTTTCCTGTCATGTCAGATACCGACAGGTTTATATCTTGGAATTCATTGTTTTCAAATTCGATACAAACATCGCCTTGTGATGGATTGGGGTAGATTTTTAGTTCGGGCGTTTGCACAACTTCTTCTTTTATGTTCGTGATAATGTCATATTTCCTAATAAAAATATCACTACTCCATTCACCATCGTTACCTTGAATACCGTGGACAAGGTAGAGCTTATTCTTGCTAAATAGTAATTTGAATGGGGCACTTTTGCTACCTATGATGATGGATTCTATCAATGAGTCCCTTTTTTGGTAGTGTATCATACTATATTCATCAGGACGTATTTCGTCCATTTCAATAATATGAATATCATTATGTTGATCAACAGCAATTCGTTGGAGTTTCTGGTCCCCTTCTATATTTACTAATGTTTCAGGAAATGACCAATTAAAACTATCTTTCTCCAACACAAACGTAATATCATTGTAGGGTGTTGGCCAATTGGTTGTATCTTCTCGTATTGTGACTACAGGATTTTGATCACAAAGCAAGTCAATACCATTACCTATTTGACCTTGACCAGATGATAAATTATGAGGTGTATTCCATTCATTGCAAACGGGGTTGAATAGAAAATAAGCATGCGCATAAGTTCCCGGTGGCATTCCTTCAGTTGTGTATCCAATCCAGTGAAAGTGGTTATTTATGTCAATGGCACTAAAATATACATAATATGCATCAGAAAGAGCATTAAAATAAGGATCACATATTTTCCCAAAACTATTATTCTGATAAATTCGATATTTAATATTCACCTCCTGATAGCCCCAAAATACAAACACTTTGTCATCATTATCTATCAAAATCTTGTTGTAATCCGAGCCTGGTAATCCTTCTGAAACTAGCATTGGCTCTCCCCATCGTTGTCCATTATAAACAATCAAATAAATCATTTTATCAGGTGTACCTGTGGCGTAATCGTAGGTTACATACAAATTATTTTTATTATCGCTGGCTATGTGTGGCTGCGACATCCATAAGTCTTTGTTTTTCAGAAGGTCTAAAGGAATGCTCCACGTATCGCCATCATTAATAGAGTAAGAATACATAATTTTTTCGTGAAAAAGCTTTATTCTCATACTCCATACAACATGTAATACACCATTTTGATCGATCACCATATCTGCATCTTTATTCAGGTACTCGCCAAGGTTGGAGATATTTATGGGCTCGGTCCATTGCTGCTGCTGGGCATAGAGAGAAAAGGAAAGAGAAATAAGAATGAATATTGAATATCGAATGCCGAAGCATAGCTTCGTGCATGCACGACCAAAGGTCGGCATACTGAATGTTGAATATCGAAATGCTGGAATTAGGAGTGGAGAATTTTGAAGTTTTGAAAAGGGTTTCATCTTATTTCTTTTTTAATATAATTTTGAGTTTATGCACAAAATCATTGGTAGATTCTGCACTCATTGCTTCGCCATAATTCAGTGCTGGCGATGTGCCGCTTCGGATCAGTTGTCCTGCTATTTGATTTCCAAATTTTGTATTGGGCAGTAACTCTACTATTTCACTTATCGCAATCGCGAAATCAATCAGCCTGTCTTCGAGGTCATATTTTCTTTCTCTTGTTTTCATTTCCTTCATATTTCATTTTTTTTTAATTCCTATTTCACTTCACTTCAAGATTCGATATTCAATATTCGATATTCAATATTCAGCGGTTCAATATTCAAAAATCTTAGTTTTCTCCTGCTTCCAATTCCTTCATATTTCTGTTTTTCTCCTTCATCCTTCATTTTACTTCAGTATTCGATATTCAATATTCAGCGGTTCAATATTCAAAAAAATCTCGTGAGCAAGATCATCTGCCCGGCTTGCTCCTTCGGCAGCACCGCAGGCGGTAATCACAACGGTTTCTTCTTCTTCCAGCACAGGAGCAAAACCTCCTGATTTTGGTAAGGCAAGATAAACCACTTTTTTATGGGCGGCAATGCCATCTAACCAGGTATTGAGCTGGCTGGCATAAATCTTCTGATTGTCGTAGCTGTAAAAATAGTGGCCTAGTACATTACTACCGCCGTGCCCCATTATCCATACATACAGAAAATCATCGGCGGTAATAGTATTAGCAAGTGCTGCAAATCTTGCCGCAATAGTTGTTTCGTTGGCGTTTTCATCAACTACTTTTGAATGACCATTATACCCTGCCTTGTAGCGGATGTCTTGGCCTGTAAAAGTATAATCATTACCGATACCCCCACCAAACAATACATGTACATTGTCAACATTGTAGCCTTTGCCATACACTTTGTCAGTAATTAGCATTTCCCATGCAAGATAAGCATCGTTCCAAATCTCATCAAAATCAGCGTTAGGAACTCCAGCACCACCGTTCCACTGTTCGGTGTCAGGTATGATGCTTTCATCGGGATTCACATTTCCGCCAATAATTATGGCGTACTTTTCCTGGGCAACCACTGTGCCCATAGTGGCAAACAGTGCCACGATCATAGTTAAAATCAAGTTTCTATTTGTCATTTTATTTTAAATTTGTGGCCTTGCCGGATTCGGGGAAGGGCTGCGTTGAAGTTTCGTAGTTTCAGCAGCCGCTTCCCTTTGGGCCGGCAAATACCTTGTTAATAAATGAAATGTTGAATTATCTAATAATCTCCACGACTTGTGTTGCGGTGTTCCTGCCTGACTGCAGGCGTACGAGGTACAGACCGGGGGCATTCTCCTTTCGGTATTTATCTGTAACTTTCCATATTTGCCGGTACACACCGGGTGGTTTAATTTCGTTGATAAGTGTAACAATATGCTTTCCTGCCATGTCAGTAACCGACATGTTTATATGTTGAAGTTCGTTGTTTTCGAATTCGATGGTAACATCGCCTTGTGATGGATTGGGGAAGATTTTTAATTCGGGTGTTCGCCTAATTTCATCTTTTATATTTGTAATAATATCATATTTTGAAATCCATAGATCACCCAGAAACACTTCATTACCTTTGTAATATGCTACATAAAGTTTGTTGTTTGAAATAATCAACTTTGGCGAATTGATTATTTGGAATGCCGAATCAATCTCATTAAAACTCCAATTCTTGTCGTGCTTATAATAATGCACAAGTTTAATATCAAGTATCGACGAATTATAATATTCGTATTCTACCACATGCACATTATTGTTTTGGTCGATGGCTATTTGCTGTCCTATTTGTTGTTTATCAGTACCTGAAACCAAATCAGGAGAACTCCAGTAAAACCCGTCTTTTTTCGTGTGCTTGGTAGCATCGGATCCATATATAGGATTAGTTTCCTTTTTACGGTAGGCTGTTTCAGGGTAACTGTTTTGATTAATAGCTATGTCAATATCAACGACTATTGTATCCTTGCTTATCATTTCAGGTTTTCCCCAATCATTTAAAACTGCATCGAATATAAAATACGCAGGTTTTTCAACCGAAGGTTTTTGATAAACCCCTGACCAATGCATTACATAATCTTCTATGGAATGCATTGCGGGCAGGTAGGCAACTGAAGAATCACAATAAGGACAATAAATATCACTCCAAACATTTTCAATAAGATAACGATAGTACATATCTATTTGTCCCATTTGAGAACCAATTAGCCAAAAAACATATGGCTTGTCGTTTTGATTAATTGCAATTGAACTATAATTCGAGCTTGGCATCTCTTTTGAAACAGTAAAGGGTTTGCTCCAGGTCTGCCCTTCACAGGTGAGCATTTTTATTAATCTGCCCTCGGGTGTCCAGCCATGGCCATCGTGGGTGTAGGTAACATAGAGCTTGTTTTTGCTATCGCAGGCTATGTGGGGCTGTAGCATCCAAAGGTCGGTATTTTGCAATAGGTCAATGGGTTCGCTCCAGGTATTTCCATCGTCTTCGGAGCAGCTGTACATAATTAGCCAGTGGGAGCTTGTAATCATGTTGTCCCACACCACATGTATTTTATTGGCATGATCTATATCCATATCGATATTCATGCTGTAGCCGCCAAGGTTGGAGATGTTTATAGGCTTGGTCCATTCTTGCCCGAAAAGTTGTTTTGAGCTTGATAGAATGAATAGGGGTATTAATATCAGAGTAATAAAAAATATATGTTTCATAATATTTATTATACTGAGTTTCGAATGTAGAAATTCTGAAATTAGGAGCGTGGAATTTTTAAATTTTGAAAAACATTTCATATTTCATTTTTTGTTTCTTTATATTTCTTTTTACTTCAATATTCGATATTCAATATTGGATATTCAATATTCAATATTCAATATTCAAAAAAACCTCGTGCGCCATATCATCCGCCCTGCTTGCGCCTTCCGTAGCACCGCAAGCGGTAATCACAATCGTACCATCTTCTTCCAGCACCGTTGCAAAGCCCCCCGATTTAGGAAAAGAAAGAAAAATCGTTTTTTTGTGTGCTGAAATACCATCTAACCAGGTGCTGAGCTGGCTGGCATAAATCTTCTGATTGTCATAACTGTAGAAATAGTAGCCTGTGGCATCGCTGCCACCGTGACCCATTATCCACACAAACAGGAAGTCATCTTCGGTAATGATAGGAGCTAGATCATCTTCAAACAAATCATCTATTGTTTGGTAATTAGCATTGTTGTCGCTTACCACTTCAAACTGATAACCATGTTTAATCCCTTTATAACGAATGTCTTGTCCATTAAATGTAAAATCGATCCCGTCATTGAATAATACATGTACGTTTTCATTGGTGTAAGATTTGTTAAAAACCAGCATTTCCCAGGCCAGATAGGCATCGTTCCATATCTCATCAAAGCCATACGGACCCGGATTATTTCCTCCGTTCCATTGTTCGGCAGCCGGAATGCTACTGCCGGGATTCATGTTTCCGCCAATAATTATGGCGTACTTTTCCTGGGCATGCAATGAGCCCATAGTGGCAAACAGTGCCACCAATAATAGCGTTGTAAAATTTACTTTTTTCATAATACGAATTTTTAGTTAAACATTAAATTAATTTATGCAGGATAAACCGCGTGCAGAGAAACCGGAAATCCTTTTTCCCTTTTAGCGGCTTAGTTCTGTATGCTGTTTTTTGTATGCACATTCTTGAATATGTTAAATTGAATATAGGCAAATATAATAATAAAATAGATGCAAAAAAAAAAAAATCATGAGATATTTTAACATAATTTAATAAATCTTGCGGGGAAATTCCTACTGTAAAGTCACTCCGTGAATCCTATTCAGGCAGCCTTCAACTTCAAGATTCGATATTCGATATCCCGAAAAATAGATCCCGAAATCTCGGGATTCAATTTATGTAATTTTTCGAGGATGCACGAAAAAATATGAAATCGGAGATTTCGGTTTTTTCGGCATTTTGCGGTTCAATATTCAAAAAATCTCATTTCAAGATTTGGTTTTAAACTCCAGGGTTGCTATCCCCACCTTGCCTCCCGCAAGAGCCATCGCAAAGGCGGGGCTGCGAACCCTTAAACCTGGGTTCGCAGCCCCGATAGATAAAGCCATTTGGCTTTATCGAAGGGGATTGCAACCCTAAAAAACGGTCACTTTAAGATTCAAAATTCGGCATTCAGCGGTTCAATATTTTTGTATTGATGGAAAGTCGCCCCGTGAATCCTCTCCTGGCAAACAGCATAATTCCAAACTTCGCACTTCTGCCGAAAGTAATTCACGGGGTGACTGAATCTGTACAAACATCTTTTTGGTTTTTAATAAAAGTGCTCATTCGTTTAATTCGGCCAGAAATATCCTCATTTTTCTTACAGCATCGTTGGCTCATTTTCAGATAATTTTACCTTTGCGCACTTTAATTTTAAAATATTCAAATCAACATTATTTAGCAGATGAACGAAATTAAAATGGTTGACCTCAAGGGTCAGTACGAAAAGATTAAGCCTGAGATCGACAAGGCCATTCACGAAGTAATCGATTCCGCCGCATTTATCAACGGTCCTGCTGTGCAGCAATTCCAGGCCAACATGGAAAAGTACCTCAACGTGGGCCACGTAATACCCTGCGCCAATGGTACCGATGCACTTCAGGTGGCCATGATGGGACTGGGAATGAAACCCGGCGATGAAGTCATCACCACTTCGTTCACTTTTATTGCTACCGCCGAGGTTATCGCTTTGCTGGGACTTACTCCGGTACTCGTTGATGTGGATCCTGACACCTTTAACATCGACCCGGAGGCCATCGTTAAAGCCATCACACCCAAAACCAAAGCTATCGTTCCGGTACATCTGTTTGGGCAAACCGCCGACATGGAAAAAATAATGCAGATTGCCAAAGAGCACCAACTCTTTGTAATCGAAGACACCTGCCAGGCCATTGGCTCGGATTATACTTTTAGCGATGGGACAGTAAGAAAAGCAGGAACCATCGGCGATGTGGCCGGGATGTCGTTTTTCCCATCCAAAAACCTGGGCTGCTACGGCGATGGTGGTGCTATTTTTACCAACAACGGTGAACTGGCGCAACAACTGCGCGTGGTTGTAAACCACGGCATGGTGGTTAGATATTACCACGATTACATCGGTGTTAACTCGCGCCTCGACAGCATACAAGCCGCTGTGCTAAAAATAAAACTCGAGCACCTGGACGAATATGCCAAGGCGCGCCAGGATGCCGCAGCATTTTATAACAAGGCTTTTGCGAACCATCCTAAACTAAAAACTCCGGTGGTGGCCAAAAACTCTACCCACGTTTTCCATCAATATACTTTAGTAACAAAAGACCTGGACAGGGATGCCATGCAGAAATTCCTGATGGATAAGAAAGTGCCGGCTATGATTTACTATCCCGTGCCCATGCACCTGCAGAAGGCTTACCAGGATCCGCGCTACAAAGAGGGCGATTTTCCGGTAACTGAGCACCTGTCAAAGCATGTGATTTCGCTGCCCATGCACACCGAGCTGGAACAAGACCAACTGGAATACATCACCGCTGCCGTTCTTGAATTTGCCAATAAATAAAATCCCCTTTATGGAAAAAGAATATTTTGCCCACGAAACGGCAGTCATCGATGAGGGCTGCACCATAGGAAAGGGCAGCAAAATCTGGCATTTTTCCCATTTAATGAAGCAATGTGTCCTGGGCGAAAATTGCAACATCGGGCAAAATGTAGTGATTTCGCCAGAGGTAGTGCTGGGCAAAAATGTGAAGGTGCAAAACAACGTGTCGATTTATACCGGCGTAATTTGCGAAGACGATGTTTTTCTGGGTCCCTCGATGGTGTTTACCAATATCACCAACCCGCGCAGCGCGGTAATACGCAAAGACCAGTATGAAAAAACACGCGTAAAGCGCGGTGCTTCTATTGGTGCCAATGCCACCATTGTTTGCGGCCACGACATTGGCGAGTTTGCCTTTATCGGTGCCGGCACAGTAATTACCAAACACGTACCCGCTTACGCGCTGGTGGTAGGTAATCCCGGCAGGCAAATTGGCTGGATGAGCGAGTTTGGCCACCGCTTACATTTCGATGAAGCAGGCTTAGCCCAATGCCCTGAAAGCAAGGAAACATACATCCTTAGCAAAGGAATAGTTAGTAAAAAATAATAAACTTTAACCAAATAATATTTTAACCCGAATGACACTTTACGACAAATTAATCGAGAAAAAAGACAAGGTATCACTCATTGGCCTCGGCTATGTAGGACTTCCCATCGCATTGGAATTTGCAAAAAAAGTTCCGGTAATTGGCTTCGACATCAAAGCCGAACGGGTGGAGATGATGAAAAACAATATCGACCCCAGCCAGGAGCTGGAAGCATCGGCTTTTGAAGGCTGCGACATTTTATTCACCTCCGACCCCGAGGATCTCAGGCAGGCCTCTTTTCATATCGTGGCCGTCCCCACTCCCATCGACGACAGCAATATGCCCGACCTCACCCCGCTGATTGCCGCAACACGCACTGTGGGCAAAATCCTGAAAAAAGGCGATTATGTGGTTTACGAATCTACGGTGTATCCCGGAGCTACCGAGGAAGACTGCATCCCGCTGCTCGAAGAAATTTCGGGACTTAAGCTGAACCAGGATTTCAAAGTGGGTTTCTCGCCCGAGCGCATCAATCCCGGTGATAAGGTTCATACCCTGGCCACCATCACTAAAGTGGTTTCAGGCTCGGATGAAGAATCGTTGGATGTGATTGCAAAAACCTACGAACTTGTTGTAAAGGCCGGCGTACACAAGGCTCCCACAATCAAAGTGGCCGAAGCTGCAAAGATTATCGAAAACACGCAGCGTGATGTGAACATTGCGCTGATGAACGAGCTTTCGATAATTTTTAACCGGATGGGCATTAATACCTTTGATGTGCTGGAAGCCGCAGGCACCAAATGGAATTTCCTTAATTTTTATCCCGGACTGGTTGGCGGGCATTGCATCGGCGTAGATCCTTACTATTTGGCCTACAAAGCCAAGAAATTTAAATATCATCCGCAAATTATTAATTCCGGAAGATTTGTTAACGACTCGATGGGTTTTTATGTAGCCAAACAGTTGGTAAAAAAACTGATTGCTGCCAAAAAATATATCTCCGAATCAAAGGTACTCATCATGGGTGTTACCTTTAAGGAAAATGTAAGCGACATCCGTAACTCGCGGGTACCCGATATTATTTGCGAACTCAAATCCTACGGTTTAGATCTTGATGTGGTCGATCCTTACGCCGAAGCCAAAGAAGTAAAAAAAGAATATGGCTTTGAAACCAGGGATGAAATTGCAGATAAGTACGATGCCGTAGTCGTTGCTGTTAGCCACGATGAATATGCAAATCTGAGCGAAGATTATTTCAAGGGGATTTTGAATGAAGGTGGAATTGTTTTCGATCTGAAAGGAATTTACCGGAATAAGATCAAGGATTTAGCCTACTGGAGTTTGTAAATCATAATTTTGTCGCAGACCTTTGGCCTGCTGATGATCGTTGGGATAGAATTCTACTTTGATGTTTCAGGCATTCAGCCTACCATTGATTACCGCGCTGGTGGTGTACTTTGATGTTACAGGCTTTCAGCCTGTTATTAAACCCCATCATACTTAAAGACCTTTATCCTGGCATCGTCAATCCAAAACGTAAGTTTCTTTTTGTTCCAGATATAAAAATTCAACTGGTGCGTGCCTTTAGGTACCTTTACAATCATTCGGTTAACCACGCGGTTGTCCCAGGCTTCCCAGATATTATTGAGCCATTCCAGGGGAAAATATTCATAAGCGATTTCTTGATTGTTGGCATCCAGCGAATTGGCTACCAGCCATGCCACAAAGGGCTGTTCGCGGCTAAGAATGGGCAGGTCGAATTCAATTTCCACAAAGGAATTTGCGATACTATCGGCATCGATAATGAAAAAGCGAAAATATTCGGCATCAATTACGCCCTGAGTTGAAATACCTGTTTTTTCGTAAACCAGGGTTTTGGGTGTCGGCGTTTTTCGCTTTAGCAAATACAGCGATGATGTGGGATGGTAGTCGAGGGTATCGTAGTATTTATCCCAATCAGGGAAATTAGCGGTGTCGGCAATTTGGTAATCCTCGATTGCCTTGGGATAATAACTGCTTTGCACCTTACCCAGCACGCCCTGGTTTTTGTAATTGATAAAAGCCCAACGAAATACGCGTCCTTTATATCCGCCAATAGTTGGTGGTGCCTCTCCGGGCTTATAATCCTCCATCATTTTTTGGTAAAAACGTTCCGGTATTTTTGTGTTTTCAAATGAATTGTGACTTAAATTCATATTAAAAACAAAGTGTAGCGGAATTACGATAAAGGGAATCACAAGCAGAAATATTTTTTTTGAAGGCTGACGTTGATACCAAAGATCAGCCAAAAAGAAAATGCCGCCAAAGAAGAAAACCAGAAAGTAAAGACCTGTCCGGTCTTCGGGATAGTTTACACCAAAAATAATACGCAATAAAACAACGGCCAAAACATTGCCCAGCAAGAGGAATAAAAAAACAAGATGGCTGTTGAAGAATTTTTGAATAGTAAATTTCTTACTTAAAAATAAGGTAGCAGCAAGCAGCATAAAAACAACATACGCCCCAACAAAAATCTCGATCATCGAGGATTGCGAGTCAAGCATGGTTTTGATAAGCGTGCGGACGGTAACCTGCCAAAATCCGGTGGTCATTCCATAGTACAGATCGCCAACTTCTTTTAGATAAAACAAATAATCGGCGTAAAAAGCCACAGGCATCAAGCCTAAAAAAATCAGGGCAAGCCAATGCTTCCAGCTTTGCGAAAATGGAATTTTTTTCGGGATGAGAAGGCGAAGACTCAAAATGCCTATGATAAGCAAAACCGTGTTGAGCAGGGTTAAATTAGCGGTTAATGCCAGCACTGCAAAAACCAGTGAAAGCACATAATGCCGCAAGGCAGGATAATCGAAGGCGCAGATAAGAAACCAAAGCGCGGCCAGAAGGAAAGCCATCGATTGGCCATAGCCCCGCGAGAGGGCGAAAAACTCGATCATATTGTGGCTAAGTGCCAGCACCACCACAAACGAAATTCGGAACACTTGCTGCCGGATAAGTGTAGCCAGTTTAAGTAGAAAATAGAAAAATACAGGGAACGAAAGCACATTGCCCAGCCTTAGCACCCAGGGATCGGAGCCGAGCAGCGAATAAAAAATCCACGACAGGAAGGAATTGAGCAGGTGATTGGTGGCTGAGGTATCGATGCTGTAAGGCAAAAAATCGCCCGTATTGACAAACCTGAAAAAGTTGGCGGTTTCGTCGTGGGTAAGCTGCGTAAAAATAGCACGCAGCCAGATGTAAATCCACAAGAGGCCAAAGAGCAAAAGATAAAATCGCAGTTCGGGCTTTGCCAAATTCCTGATACCGCCCTGTAAATTATCCTTTGTTGATGATTTGCTCATGGCTGCAAAAATATGCAGATATTGAATAACGCAGGCATTTTAAACAAAAACAATTCAGAAAATATAAAACAGGAAAGGTCTGCCTGCATATAAAAAAGATAGAGGACATCGATGCCGAAACCCTGGCGCAACTAATCAAATCCTCAGCAGAAAAGATGAGGGCAAGTTCAGCAACTTAGCCAGTTTCCCTTGGAGGCAAATGCAGGGCAATACTTCACAAAGCCGGGGATTTTATCCCGCTACTTAACTCTTGTCCAGTAGGTTGTTTTGCCAAGCAATGAAACGCCAATAAAACCCCTCACCTTTAGTTTGTCTTTGGTGTCATCAGTAAATTCCATGTAACAACTGTAGGTTTTGCCACTTTTCGGATCGTAAATTTCGCCATCTTCCCACTCATCATCGCCATCGAATACAAAATCAGCGAGTAATTGTAATCCCATCACAGGGCGTTTTTGCAATTCTGCATCAGGGTTTTCATCGTCCAGCTTGGGTAATCCGGTATCTTCTTCGTTGGGATTTTTAAGCCATACAATATCGCCAAAGTATTTGCCGCTGCGGTTTTCGATATTCACGTGGGCATCTCCGTCTTCGTTGAGCCACACGCCTACAATATCATCGGCCTTAAACTGTGCAGAGGCTGTGGGTGCCAAAAGTGCGAAAAAAAAGACAGCCATAAATACGGTACTGATTTTAGTAATGCTTGTCATGTTTAAAATTTTATTGGTGAATCAATTTTTAAATTAAAGGGCGTAAAAGTAGGGGAAAAATTTGTTAGTGGATATTTGTTATTCGTCCCGAAAAGTAGAAAATCTATGATTTTCGTAACTTTTCGAGGATGCACGCCCTTTGGGCGTGCATTATCCGCTATCCGTTAATTGTTATTCGTTAATCGTGATTCGTCCCAATAGACGAACTGTTTTCTGTCATTCAATCATTCTGTCATTCCACTACTACGTTATTGGGGGAGAAAATTCATGAATTTTCTTTACAACACTAACTGCTCCATCACTCCATTTCTGATTTCTTTATTTCATTATTCGATATTCTGGATTGGATATTCAATATTCAAAAATTCACCTTTGTGTAGTAATTCGATTTAGAAATCAGTTTTACTTAAGTTATGAAGAGATATAGGATTCTGCTCTTTTTCTGCCTCATGCTTTTTCTTAATAAAGTATCCGAAGCCAAGGAGAAAAATATGTCATCCAGGGAGCTTTCGTAAAATTTGATATTAGCCCGAATCATAAACTTGTACTTTTCCCAAGCGATTATTGCAAAGGTTATGAATTGGCTTTTTTCAGTTGAGATATTTAAAATCTTTACGCTGAAAGCTACCCCAGGAAAGCCAGACAACAAAGGAGTACCCTCTGGCGGAAATCGCTGTGCTACTTCTTAAAAAGCATATTGACGGCGATAAGGATAAGCGCGATAGCGAAAATGCGCCGCAGGGTGATGACGGGGATGTTGAGGGCAAATTTGGAACCGATGTAACCACCTATGATGAAGGCGGCAGCGATGATCATGGCATATTTTAGGTTGGCTTCGCCGGCCTTCCAGTAATTGTAGGCTGCCAAAATTCCGATGGGCGGCAGCATCACGGCAAGGCTGGTGCCCTGCGCCGAGTACTGCGACATGCCCAGAAAAAACATCAAGGCCGGAATCATAATCACGGCTCCGCCCAGGCCAATAAGCCCGCTGAAAACTCCGGCTACCAGCCCGATGAGGATAAGGATGATTATTGTATTCATATTCATAATTGTAAAAATTAAAAATCGAGACTCATCGATAAATAAAATATGGGTTTCTTTTTCACTTTCCCGTCTTCGATACCCCAGGCCAGATCGCCTTTTAGGAAATATCCGAGCACCTTGGCGCGAGCACCAAAGCCCAGGCCGCCAATGATGGGATCTTTTTGGTATTGAACCTTGATGCGCAGCGGGCCGCTTTCTTCGTAGCGCGTATAAAGCACATTATCCTCATCGTAGGGGTTCCAGCCCGACCAGGCCGTTCCAATATCGCCAAAGGCTACCACCTGAAAGGATTTCAAAAACTCCGATGACATGGGTTTGTTGAAAAGATATTTAAAAAGTGGCAAGCGAAATTCGCTGTTAAAAACCACAAAGTTATTTCCGTTACGCGCATTTTGATTGAAGCCCCGCATATTGGTGGCCAGGGCGCGATAGGTCCAGTTTTGGTCGGGGTCGATGCGCGTATCCTGGTCAAAGGAGGGCAGCATCCAGCTATCGGTGCCACCCATAAAATACAGCAGGCGTTCGCTGCCAAAGTTGGTGCTTGCGGCCAGACGGTTGGCCCAGATAAACTGGCGATGGATGCGTATATATTTTCTAATGTCGAAACCCACCACCATCAGGTTGCGATCGAGATACTCGACCCGCTGATTGTATTCGCCAAAAACCATAAATCGCATCCCTTCGTAAAGGTTCATGCCCAACTCTTTGGTGTCATCGTAAATGAGTTGCAGTTTGGCACCGCCCCAGTTTTGCACCTGAATGGGATATCTGATCGAAAATTCATCGGGGCCGGCAAAGATGTAGTTTTCGTTTCTAAACAAAAAAGTACCTCTAAGTCGCAAAACCCTGGTGAAAGGATAGGTAAGCACAAAAAAGCCTTCATTGATTTTTTGGCGTGTTACGTAGGCCGCAAAAAATGGTTGCTCAAGCGTGCGACGTTGGAAGATATATTCCTTGTCCATGCGCTTGCTCATGTTGGCAAAGTTGAAAAAGTATTCTTTGTTAACCAAATCCAGGCCTATGCGCAGTCCGCCCATCATGCGATAATTCTCCATCAGGTCGGTGATGCCCGCCATAAAAGTTGGGCTAAGGCCGGGGTCGGTATAATCGGGCGTAAGATCCAGCCCGGGAATGTCGCCGCCATCCTCCGACTGCACGGCTCCCGGCATGGATTGATACATTTGGCTTAGGTAGGAAAAATCGATCTGCGTTACCAGTTTATTGATGCTGTATTGGGTGTAATAAATGCGTTGCTTGGGAATTACAAATTCATCGTCCTCCTCCTCCACCGCCTGACCTGTGTCGGCCTGGGGTTTGCCGCCAATAGTGAGAGGGCCGTCTTGCGTGTCTATCTGATAATTATCGATATCGATGTTTCCGCTTTCGGCAGTTCCGTTTATTTCAGTTTCTGTTTTGTAGCTTTTGTCGCGTATCACATTTTTAAAACTTTTGCGCTTTTCGCTTAGCTTGGGTATTATAACCTCCTGTTCATTTTGGTCTGGACGCGATGGAGAAATGGCATCCGGGGCGCGTGCGCCGGCAATCAGGCTTTTCATGTAGCTGGTCTTATCCAGGTTTACCGGCTCCAAATCTTCGGGATAGGGCAAAGGCTCAAAGTAAAGCTGATCGTAAAGTTTATGGCTAATGATCCAGCTTTGATATTCAGATGCCGGGGAGATGTGCAGTTCATCGATGTTTGCCGGATAATTGGTAATTGGAAAGCTGTGCGTAAAATAGCGGTAATGGATGGCCGTATCCACATAAGCGATGGTGCTGTCGGGCTTGCCGAGGTACTGGTTATAAATCCCATTTTCGTCGCTCAGGTAGCTAAAATATCCATCCATGTAAGGCTGTGCCTGCTTTTCGTTGGCCAGGGGCGTTTGGGTAAGCCGCCGTAAAAATGGGCTTCGCTTGCCGTAATCGTAAAGAAACAAATCGTAGGTTGTTGGCAGGGTGCCGGTTTTGGCCATCTGCCCCCACACCAGGGTATCGCCGGGTCGGTTGCTGCTAAATATAATTTTGCCCGGTTCTAAAAATCGCGGGCTCATATCATCAAAAATATCGTTGGTGATTTGCTGGAAGCTGCCCGAGGAAATGGTGAACAGGAAGATGTCGTTTTGCCCCTTTTGCACCGCCGATAGCAAGAGCGACCGGCCATCGGGCGTGTAGGTCATATCCAGTATTTTATCATAACCAAAAAGATTTTGGCTGGTCAGGTTTTCATTTTCGATATCATAAAAATAAAGCCATATCAGGCCTTTCTTTTCCAGGATCATACTCAATATTTTCCCCGAGGGATGCCAGGTAAGGATGGGATAGGAGTAGTCGATTTTTTCGTTGAGTTTGTAGCCGCCGGTATAGATTTTTGTTAATTTGCTGTTGTTCAGATTATGGATCCAAACTTTATATTTTCCTATTTCATTGCTAACAAAGGCGGCAGAATTGCCTGTGGGGTCGATCTGCAATTCGCTGTACTTGCGTTTTAAATCGTTTCGTTTGAGCACCCGTTTTCCTTTCAGCCGCATATCATCCGGGGGCATTTCACGGTCGGCGATGCTTGCTTCGTAATCATGCTTATAAAAGTCGAGCCACTGCTTGTAAAGCACTTTCAAATCCAGGCCAAGCACATACATAAAACCCGTTTCTATGCTGCGGCTTACACGGGTCATGTTGATGATATTCACGATTTGTGACTGCCCGTATTCCTGAGCCAGAAAACGCCAGAATGAATGCCCGGCATCTTTTACAAGGTTTTCGTCCATCACCATGCGGTTAAACTTTTTGTAGCGACCCGAGCTAATGGCATCGCGTATGCGGTGGTCGATGTCGGTGTTCCAGTCTTCGGCCAGGTAGGCTATCAGCCCCAGGGTGTACCATTCGGGGAAATTCTGCAGGAAGGAGTTCATTACCTGTGTTCCGATATTGGTGCCAAAGATGGCGTTTTGCAACAAAACGTGGGCGATGCCCTGGCGTATCTGCCGCTCGAAATTAACCATGCTCCCATCAAAATAAAGAATCACCTTGTTGCCCAAAATATGTGAAATGCCGCCGGTATTGTATTCGGTGTTGGTGGTTAGCCCGATGTTGCTTTGCTTCAGATCGTTCAGGTTATTGAAAATGATAAACTGGATTTGCCCTTCGAGGTAGGTATCCAGTTCATCTTCCATTTCGGCAAGCTGCAGGTCGGCATATTTTGCGGTATGTACCGCCAGCTCTTTGCCGTTCAAATAAAAGTAGGTGTCGAAACGCTCGAAGCGATAGTACGACCACAGGAAGTCGTTGAACTGCACGCGGCTGCGGCCAAACTCCATTTGATAGCCATTGTAAAACTGGCCAATAGCAAGGGCGGGCATCAGCAAAATAATCATAAGCAGTGCCTTGAAAATAAAATTCGGTGTATGCCTTCGCCTGGATAGTATCGTCATTCCTTCAAATCAGGTTTTAACAGCCTCGCGTGTAAAAGTATAATAATTGCCTTTGTTTAAAGTTAATCAAATGCTGTTTTTTACAGATAAGCATAACTTAGCAGGCTTCAAATTATTTTAGCCTGACGTATTCATAAATATTAACTTTTGTAATAATTATGAATAGTACAGGCTTGATTAAATCAAATCACACATTAAATACGCGGTAAAAATATAAAATTGATAAACAATGATGCAAATCGAACGCCTTGTCTTCAATCCATTTCAGGAAAATACCTACATCGTTTACGATGAAAGCGGTGAAGCCCTTATTGTTGATCCGGGGTGCTATGGGCAAAATGAAGAGAAAAGACTGGAAACATTTTTGGCCGATAATCACCTGAAACCAAAATATCAAATCTTTACCCATACCCATGTAGATCATATTTTGGGGGCAAATTTTGTATCTCAAAAATATGGACTGAAGCCTGTGATTCATCGCGATGCACTTCCCTTTCTGGAGCAGGCGGCAAAGCAGGGGCAGATGTATGGTTTTGAGATTGGCGAGATAGTGCAGGGCGATACCTTTTTACAAGCGGGCGATACCATCGAATTTGGGCAAAGTAAATTGGAGGTTTTGCATACGCCCGGCCATGTTGACGGGCACTTGTGCTTTGTGAGTAAGGAGCAAAAGTTTGTCCTGGTGGGCGATGTGCTTTTTCGCGATAGCATCGGGCGCACCGATTTGCCTACCGGCGATTTTGATGTCCTGGCGCGTAATATCCGCACCCAGCTTTACACCCTGGGCGGCGACTACACCGTTTATCCCGGTCATGGCCCCGAAACCACCATTGGCCACGAGGTTTTCAATAATCCTTTTGTTAGCGGAAGGTAATCCGTGAAGCTCATTCTAAAATGTTTTATCCAACATCAGGCGATAGTGCAGGATTCACACAGATTATATACTCTTGATTTTGACAAGGCAAGATGATAATTTGAGCAAAATTATGTACCTTTGCGCGTTTTTAATAATAAAATGGCTATACAATGAATAAAGTTAAAGTACTGTACGTAATGCAGGAAATTACCCCCTACCTCAAGGAGAATCCCATCAGTCATATCGGACGACATCTTCCCCAGGGCATTCAGGAAAGAGGCAGGGAAATCCGTACATTTATGCCGCGATACGGCAGCATCAACGAGCGCAGAAATCAACTTCACGAAGTAATCCGCCTCTCAGGAATGAACCTTATTATCGATGATGCCGACCACCCGCTTATCATCAAAGTAGCCTCGATTCAGCAGGCACGCATGCAGGTTTATTTTATCGACAACGAAGATTATTTCCACCGCAAAGCCCTGTACCGCGACAAGAACGGGAAATTTTTTGAAGACAACGATGAGCGTATGATCTTTTTTGCCCGTGGCGTAATGGAAACCGTAAAAAAACTGGGCTGGCCCCCCGACATTATCCACTGCCACGGATGGTTTACCAGCCTGGTGCCCATGTATATCAAAACGGCGTTTAAGGATAATCCCCTGTTCTCGGATTCAAAAGTGATTTTCTCGGTTTATGGCGATTCCTTCGAGGAGACGGTAGATACAGGAATGATAAAAAAGCTGAAATATGATAAGATTAAGGATGCCGAAATGAAGGCTTTCAAAAATGCCGGTTATAATGGATTGATAAAAGGAGCCATGCAATATTCGGATGCCATTATTATGGCTGGCGAAAATATAGACCCCGAGCTGGAAAAATACGCTGAATCGCGCAAGGTGCCTATGCTTGGCAATCTGGATAAGGAAAGCTATATCGATACTTACGATGCGTTTTACAACGAGCTGATCAAAGACATGGAAGAGTAAACCCCGAAACACAATATAATTTATGCATATTAAACGCTTGCAGATCATCACCTGGCTGATGGTTTTTGCAATCATTGCCGGAGGCTGTGATAAAGACCCCGATGAAATTGGTATTGGAATACAACCCGAATCGGAGAAGCTGCCGGTACTCTTTACCGATACTATAAGTATTAACGCCCACTCAGTTTTTGTGGACTCGGTACGTACCGACGAAACTACCCGCACCATGTTGGGCAGTTATTTCGATCCGGTTTTTGGTTCTTCAACGGTTAGCATGGCTTTTCAACTGGCACTCTCGAGTGCTACCCTCGAGCTGGGCGAAGGAGCCTACATCGATTCGATGGTGATGCAACTTGAATATATTGCCACTGCCATTACCGGGCAAGACAAACTGGTGGCCTATGGAGACACCACCACCCAGCAAACTTTTGATCTGTACGAGCTTGACGAAACAATTTATGATACGGCCTCTTACTATTCAAATTATCAGCCAGCACTTAAAGGCGCAACCATTGCAAGCCATGTTTTTGCTCCCCGTCCCACCGATAGCATTAGTGTTGACAGTGCAAAGTATCAGGCACGGCTGAGCATTAAAATGGATGACAGCTTTGTGCAGAAATTCCGTGATGCTTCCAGTAGTGATTTCTCCTCGCTTGAGAATTTCCTCAATTTTTTGAAAGGTATTTACATCCAGCCCGAGGAAATGACCTATGGTGGGGCGATATTGTTTTTCAACACAGCCTCCCTCAACAGCGGCATGAGGCTTTATTACAGCAACAACAGTGAGGATTCGCTGGTACTTAAATTACCAATCGCCAGCAGCAGTGCCCGCTTTATGAACTTTGCACATAATTATAATATGGCTTCACCCGAATTTCAAAATCAGTTGAACGGCAATGTATCCTTAGGAGATCAACAATTTTATGTACAGTGCATGGCTGGGGTGGAGACCATTATCGAAATTCCTTACATCAGAGACCTAAACCCTACGATGGGACAGGTGGGAGTAGCACTTAACGAAGCTAAGCTCATTATTTCAAATAGCAGTCCGGAAAGCATGTTTACGCCCCCCGGCATCTTTGTGCTTTTCAGCCTTGACGAGGATGGCACCAAACAACTGGTGTTGGATCAGTTGGAAAGTGGCGATTACTTTGGTGGGACTTACGATGAATCTACCGGAAAAGTTATCTTCAGGTTAACGCAGCAGTTGCAGCGCAGCCTTTCGGTGGATACCATACCGCTGAGGTTTTCGCTGGGTATTTCCGGAGCATCAATTTTGCCCAATCGAATGGTTGGCAACGGTAATACTCCCATGGGTGGAGGCAGCCCCTTGAAAATGGATTTGATTTTTACGAAATTAAACAACAACTAATTATGTGTGGTATTGTAGGATATGTTGGCCCAAAAAAGGCTTATCCCATTCTGATAAAAGGATTGAAGCGCCTGGAGTATCGTGGCTACGACAGTGCGGGTGTTGCCATTATAAATGGTGGAATCAATCTTTATAAAACCAAGGGGAAAGTAGCTGATCTGGAGGAGTTTGTTAAAAATAAAAACATCGATGGCACCATAGGCATCGCACATACTCGCTGGGCTACGCACGGCGAACCCAATAACGTGAATGCACATCCCCATTTTTCGGAATCGGAAGAATTGGCTCTAATCCATAATGGCATTATCGAGAATTACAATGTGCTGAAAGGAGAATTGGAGAATAAGGGGATGAAGTTTAAAAGCCTTACTGATACCGAAGTTCTGGTTCAGCTTATCGAATACATACAACGAATAGAAAAAGTAGATCTGGTTACTGCTGTTCAATATGCCCTAAGCCAGGTTGTAGGAGCTTATGCGGTTGTGGTAGTATCCAAGCAAAATCCCGACATGCTCATTGCGGCTCGCAAAGGCAGTCCCCTGGTGGTGGGTATTGGCAAGGATGAGTTTTATCTGGCCTCTGATGCCTCGCCCATCGTTGAATATACCCGTGATGTAGTGTATGTGGAAGATGAAGAAATTGTCATACTGAAGCGAAATCACAAGATAGAAATCCGTACCATCAAAAACCAGATAAAAGCCCCCTTTGTGCAGCAACTGGAAATGAATTTGGAAGCCCTGGAAAAAGGGGGTTACAAGCATTTTATGCTCAAAGAGATTTATGAGCAGCCCCGCTCGATACGCGACAGTATTCGCGGTCGGGTAAATTTAGGTCTCGACACCATTTCGATGGCCGGTATTATCGATTACCAGGAGCGGATTCTGCAAGCCAAGCGCATTATTTTTCTTGCTGCCGGCACTTCCTGGCATGCCTCTATCGTGGGCGAGTACCTGATCGAAGAATTGGCACGTATCCCCGTGGAAGTGGAATATGCCAGCGAATTTCGCTACCGCAATCCTATCATCAACGAAAGTGACATGGTGATAGCCGTATCACAATCGGGTGAAACCGCCGATACCCTTGCCGCCATCAGGCTGGCCAAGCAAAAAGGAGCTTTGATATTTAGCGTGTGCAATGTAGTAGGCTCATCCATCGCACGCGAATCCGATGCCGGAGCTTACACCCATGCCGGCCCCGAAATTGGCGTAGCTTCTACCAAGGCCTTCACATCGCAGGTTACCGTGCTTGCTTTGATAGCCTTGTATCTGGCCAAGAAAAAGGGCACGATCTCTACCCCGCGCTTTCATGAATTGCTTACCGAGCTAAATAATATTCCCGAAAAGGTAGAAGAAACTTTGGAACTGAGCACGCAGATTGAGCGGATTTCCAAGATATTTACCTACACACGTAATTTCCTGTATCTGGGTCGGGGTTTCAATTTCCCGGTAGCGCTCGAAGGCGCACTTAAGCTCAAAGAGATTTCGTACATCCATGCCGAGGGCTATCCTGCGGCCGAAATGAAGCATGGCCCTATCGCCCTGATCGACAAAAAAATGCCGGTGGTGGTTATTTCGCCCACCTCAAAGATTTATGATAAGGTAGTGTCGAACGTTCAGGAAATAAAGGCACGCAAAGGAAAGGTGATTGCCGTTGTATCCAAAGGCGATACCACCGTTGCACAGCTTGCCGATTACGTGTTTGAGATTCCGGAAACCGAAGAGATATTTACCCCGCTGCTGGCCGTGATACCGCTTCAGCTTTTGTCGTATTATATTGCCGACATGCGCGATTGCGAAATCGATCAGCCCCGCAACCTGGCCAAATCAGTTACGGTGGAGTAAGAGGATGTAACTATTTCTTTTGAACACGGATGACACGGATTAGACTGATTTTCACAGATTGCTTGAACGCGATCAAGCATAACTCACAGGATTGTAAAAAAGACCCGAAAAACACCTCCAAAGGAAATCGAAAAAGCGATTAAAATGATGCAAAAGTATCAGACCTCCTGACTTGTGGTCAAACTAAATTGTCGCGATTTTATATATTAGCCTCATATCTGTTGCTGGAAATAGTGTTTCGCTATCGTTTAGCAGGGAGCAAATTTCTTGTACTGCATCATTTT
>Ga0307929_1000842_pt1 | contig 27160 bp, 33 predicted proteins | sample AceLakmetage1330_FD_203160 | JGI IMG/M metagenome (GOLD analysis project Ga0307929, IMG submission 203160) | Saline water microbial communities from Ace Lake, Antarctica - #1330 | ecosystem: Environmental > Aquatic > Non-marine Saline and Alkaline > Saline | place: Antarctica: Ace Lake...
AGCGAGGTTTTTAGCTTTGCAAGTAGTTGGAAGAATAGCAAAAAGGGAATGATAAAAATGAAACAAATAATTGGAATGATACACGTAGAAGCTCTACCCGGAACTCCTAAAAATAAGTACGGTATGGGCTATATAGTGAATAAGGCATTAGATGAAGCTTTTGTTTATGCAAGAAATGGTGTGCATATGTTGATGATAGAAAATATGCATGATGTTCCTTATACAAAAGTAATCCGTCCAGAAGTCACTGCTGCTATGTCAATTGTTGGGATGACTGTTAAAAAGGCCGCTTTGCCCGTAGGAATACAAATTCTTGCAGGTGGTAATAGAGAAGCTCTTGCGGTAGCAAAAGCTGCAGGATTAGACTTTATAAGGGCTGAAGGTTATGTTTTTGGACATATTGGTGATGAAGGTTACTTTGATTCTTGTGCTGGAGAACTTTTAAGATATAGAAAATCACTTGGAGCAGATAATGTTAAAGTTTATACCGATATTAAAAAAAAACATTCAAGCCATGCATTAACAAATGATGTATCTTTAGAAGAAACTGCTAGGGCAGCTAAATTCTTCTTGTCTGATGGAGTGATAATTACTGGAAGTTCAACAGGAAAAGAACCTTCTTTAAGTGATTTGGCAGAAGTTCAAGAACTTGAAATGCCAATATTAATTGGTTCTGGAATAACTGCTCAAAATTTAGAAAAATATTGGAATTTTGCTGATAGTTTTATTGTTGGAAGTTATGTTAAAAAAGATGGAAACTGGCAAAATGAAATTGATGAAAAAAGAGTTCGAACATTAATGGAAAAATATAAAAGGCTGCAATATGAAAATAAATAAAATGAAAAGAATAATACTTGCAAGTACTAGTCCAAGAAGACATGGACTTATGCAACAAATTGGTTTAGATTTCGAAGTAATTCCTTCTAATTATGAAGAAGATATGACTATGAATATGTTCTCTTATAAACTAGTGCAAACTTTGGCTTATGGAAAAGCAAAAGAAGTTGCTAACCGAGTTAAAAGTGGAATTGTTATTGGTGCTGATACTTTTGTTACTTTAGGAAATAAAAAATTGGGTAAGCCAAAATCAAAAGAAGATGCTAAAAATATGTTAAGGATGCAATCTGGAAAAATGCAAAAAATTTATTCTGGAATTGCAATTATAGACGTTAAATCAGGTAAAGAATTAATTGCATATGAAGTTACTAAATTAAAAATGAAAAAGCTAACAAAAAAAGAAATTGATGGTTATGTTGCAACTGGAGAACCATTAGATAAAGCAGGGGCATTTGCACTACAAGGTTTGGGTGCTATTTTTGTTGAAAAAGTTGATGGTTGTTATAGTAATGTAATTGGGTTACCGTTACATTTACTTGCAAATAAACTTAAAGAATTTAACATAGATATATTTAAACATAAAAAAAATATTTAGATAATTTTTTTTATTCTATTATTGTTCCCATAAATTTCTTATCATTAAGAAGATTCTCTATATTATTTAATTTTCTTCCATTAGCAATAATTACTTTTAATTTTAATCTTTTTGCTGCTTTAGAAGCAATAGGGTCAAAAGGAGCATTTGAACCTGGAACCCAATCTGTGCCTACAATTTTTAACATTTCGTCCCAAGTAATATTTTTTAACATTTTAGCATTTTCGTATTTTCTTGGATCTTTAGAATAAACATAATGTGTATTGGTTAAATTAATTACCATTTTTGCATCATAAGTTTTAGCAAACATTACTGCATCATAATCTGTTGAACATCCTGGTTTCCATCCTGCTGCAATAATCACGTTTTTATTTGTTTTAACTTTTTTAGTTGGATCAGTTATTACTTCTTTATATGCTTCTTCTTTAAAAGCAGTTAATACTAACTGAGCATTTAATATTGTTGATTTAATTCCTATCTTATCTTTTTCAACAAGTGAAGAGCCTAATTTATCTGCTGCATCAATATATTTTCTTGCTAATGCACCACCGCCAACAACTAAAATAAATTTATACTTCTGAGAAAGAATGAATTTTTTAAGTTTGTTAATGTATTGAAAATCTATTTCATCAGGTACTATTATGCTTCCGCCAACGCTTATTATTATTGTTTCCATAATGTATTACTTAAATTAATGTTATAAAAAGGTATCGGAAGTTGGTAAATAACTGTTATTTTATTTTAACAAAAACTTAATAAAGGAATTAATATAATTCCTATGATTATGCAGGAAGTGATTGTTAAAGGAAGAGGTGGCCAAGGTGCTAAAACTGCCGTAGAAATTCTGGCAAAAGCAGCTAATTACGAAGAGAAATGGTATTTGGCATACCCTGAATTTGGTCCAGAAAGAAGTGGAACTCCTATTAATGCTTATTTTAAAGTAGATGATATAAATATTAGAAGTAGAGAGCCAATTAAATGTCCCGATATAATTGTTGTTTTTGATAAAACTTTAGAAAATTTTTCAAGAGGATTAAAACGAAATGGAGTTATAATTGTAAATTCTATTATAGAAAAAAAATATAATTTTGTAGATGCATCAACTATTTCAAAAGAAATAGCAGGTAGATTTATTCCTAACATGGTTATGTTGGGTGCATTAATAAAAATAACAAGTATATTAAAAAAAGAGTCAGTTCAAAAAGCAATTAATGATACTTTTGAAAAAAAAGTTGCAGATTTTAATATAAAATGTTTTGAAGAGGGTTATAAACAAGCAAAATGAGAAAAGCATATAATGGTATGAATGCAGCAGTAGAAGCTTTAAGGCAAATAGACCCTGAAGTTGTTCCAGCATATCCTATTACTCCTGCAACAGGAATTCCTGAAGGTTTTTCCAAATTAGTTGATGCTAAAAAAGTAACTGGTGAATTAATTACAGTTGAATCTGAACATTCTGCATTGTCTGCTTGCGTTGGTGCGGCAGCAACTGGTGTAAGAACTGCAACAGCAACGGCTTCTCAGGGCTTGGCTTACATGTTTGAAGTTTTAGGAATTGCATCAGGATTAAAATTACCCATTTTAATGTATGTTGGAAACCGTGCATTATCCGCTCCAATTAATATTCATTGTGATCATTCAGATTCAATGGCTGCACGTGATCAAGGTTGGATTCAATTATATTGTGAAACCGCTCAAGAAGTTTATGATTTAAGTTTAATAGGATTGAAATTGGCTGAATGTGTTCGTCTTCCTATAATGATTTGTCAAGATGGTTTTATTACTACTCATACTGTTGAACCTGTAGAGATTCAAGAAGATAAAAAAGTAAAAAAGTATATTGGAGATTATAGAAATAAAGATGGTTTATTTAATTTTAAAAAACCAAAAACTATTGGACATTTTGCAATGCCTGATGTTTTTTTTGAATTTAAAGAACAACAAGAAAGAAGTATGAAATATGCATTAAAGCAATACTCTGTATTACAAAAAAAATATTCAAAATTATTTCATAAAAAAGAATATCCTTCAGTTGCTCGTTATAAAGTTTCACAAGCAGATTATGTAATTGTTTGTATGAGTTCTGTTTCAGGAATTGTTAAGGATGTTGTTAATGAATTAAGAGAAGAAGGTTTTAAGGCTGGTTGTTTAAAAATTAGAATGTTTAGACCATTTCCTTCTAAGGATGTAATGAATGCACTTAAAAATGTTAAAGGTGTTGCTGTTTTAGATAGGTCAATGTCATTTGGTAGTATGCCACCCTTATTTTCTGAAGTTAAAAATTGTTTTTTAGGAAGTATTCAATCTTATGTATTTGGACTAGGTGGAAGAGACATTTTTAAAGAAAATATTAAAGAAGTTTTTAAAAAATTAGCAAAAAGAAATTATGAAGAGGGGATAAGGTACATTAAATGACTTTAAAACAAGGATATAAAACCTGTATGGGATGTATGGAACCAATTGTTACTAAATCTGTTTTAGAAGCAATTGAAAATCCTGTTGTTGTTTCATTAGCAACTGGTTGTTTAGAAGTTGCTTCAACTAGTTATCCTGATTCTTCATGGACTTGTCCAACAATTCATTCTGCTTTTGGTAATAGTGCAGCTACAATTTCAGGAATTGAAACTGCATTTAATGTTTTAAAAAGAAAAGGTGAAATTAAAGAAAATCCTAAATTTATCGTCATTGCTGGTGATGGCGGTACTTATGACATTGGTTTTCAAGCAATGAGTGGAGCATTTGAAAGAGGTCATGATTTTGTATATTTATGTTTAGATAATGGAGCTTATATGAATACTGGTGGACAAAGAAGTTCTGCTTCTCCATATAAATCTAAAACTTCTACAACTCCAGGTGGAAAAGTTCAATGGAGAAAAGATTTAACTAAAATTGCATTAGCTCATAATATTCCTTATGTTGCTCAAGCGTCTGTGGCAGATTTGGAAGACTTAAAACAAAAAGCAAAAAAAGCTTTTGAAACTAAGGGTCCTGCTTTTTTGAATGTTTTAGTTCCTTGTCCAAGATTTTGGAGATATGATTTGATGAATTCTAAAAAAATTAATGATTTGTCTTTTCAAACTTGTTTTTGGCCAATTTTTGAAGTTGAAAATGGTAAAAAAACTGTTAAAGTTCCTGAAAATAAAATTCCTGTTGAAGAGTTTCTTAAAATTCAAGGTAGATTTAAGAATTTAACTAAAGAAGATATTGATGAAATTCAACAAGGTGTTGATAAAAAATGGGAAGAATTAAATAATTAAGATTGTATTTTCTTTATATCGTATGAACCATCTTTTTTCTGGAATCCTACTCTAAAAGATTTAATATTATTAGGTATCAAATGCATATATGTATTGTAAAATTTAATATTGTAATATCTTTCTTTTCCAATGTCTTCTAAAACTTCTTGTTCTGATTCGTTTAAAGCAAATTTGTCTAAGCTTTCCATATTACCATAGTCTCTTATTATCAATAAAACAACAACCAATGCTGACGATAATAATGTATTAAGTATTTTGTATGTAATTGTATTTCCTTGGCTATAAAATAAACTAAAGATAATTACTATTGTTAATGCGACCAGAATTAACCAGCTACTTAATCTTAGTTTTGATTTTAATCTCACTGATAAAGCATTTCTTGCTTGTTCTAATGTTGTTAATATTTCAAGCATCCAAGACATCGGTGATGAATTTTTATGTGTCATTCTAGTTTTAAGTGCGTCATACATCTTTAGAAAATATATTCTTGTTTGTTTATAATGTGTTTCAGAAATTGAATGGTTGGAAACAGTTATGTAATATTTTTCAATTAAATCTCTTATATGGTTTGAAAACTTTTTTTCATATAGGCTAGCAGTTTTATAAAAACTTAATAATAGTGCGTCTTCTTGTGTCATTAAAGTTCTAATATTATTGTGTCGTTCATTTAATCTTGAAATAAAGAATCCGGATAAAATTGCAAATATAAATGTGCTAATTGTAATTACCATGGTAATTTCTTCACTCGGACCAACACCATTAACGAAAATAGAAAGTATTGTAAACAGTATTATAGAAATTATTCCTCCTTTTACTGCATCAATATACATATAATATATATTATGAAAAAAAGAGTATAAAAATGTTTCTTTTTTTATATAATCAATTAAGAATATAATTTATATCGTTACTTGTCATGTTTTTTTAATTTTATAAATCTCTTTTTAAGAAGATAACCTAGAATAATAAGTAAGAGGGTTGCTATTGTTGTTCTGAGTAGCACATTATAAAATAATTCATAAAAATAATTTGCGGGGTATAATGTTATTAGAAAAGAATCAAAAGAAAATAAGAAATTTCCTTGTGGGAAGAAAATTAGGTGAAATAATGAAAATATTTGCGCTGGAAAAATTATGCTAGTTATTGAAAGTATTGTTGCTATTGCAAGTGGAATCCATAATTTTGTTAAAATTTCTATGCTTTTGTTGAAGTATATTAATAGTCCTGTAATAATAGTTAATATTAAAATAAATAAAATAAAATTATCATTTAGTTTTTTTACATCTCTCATGTGGGATGATTCTTCTTTAGTTATGTTTAATTCTAGGTTGTTTGTTTTAAAGAATTCTAATACTTTTTGATGTTCATCTAATTTGTTTTCACGTTTTGAATGTTTTTCTACTAATCTTTTTTGTAAATTGTTGTCAAATGCTGTAAGTTCAAACGTTACTGAGAAAATTAATAAAAATAAAAAAATTGAAATAAATGTTTTATTCATCCTTTGGTGGGTTTTTTAATTTTTTAACCACATCTTTGAATGCTTTAATCTGAGGTTCAGTTAAATTACCGTATCTGAAGTAATTCAATTTAATTTTTCTCAAAAATGATGATTCCTTATAATATTCTTCTGGAATTTTAAACATTCTTTTCATCTTTGGATCTTTTATTTCTTCGCCTTCCATTGATTTTAAATCACATGCATAGCAAGTTGGATATTTGTCTTTCCAATTTGCTGGAACGTAAGCATTTTTACATCTTGAACATAGTACTTTATATTTTGCCATTTTATTTAAACTCCTTTTTTGGATAGAATATTTGCATATCTTTTTTAATTTTTTCTGCAATTAATTCATGTCCTTTTTTATTTGGATGAAATTTATCTGGTCCTTCTAAAGACTGATTAAAGTTATCTTCCATATATGTAAACATGTCTATAGTATTTAAATTGTTCTGTTCTGCAGTTGCCCAGATTACGTCATTATAATTTTTTATTATTTCTTTTCCAATTTGTTTAACGTCTATTTCTATTCCTAATATTTGATTTATTCCTTGTTCAATTTCTATTGCTGATGATAATTTAGAAGCATCTGGAATTGTCATTAAAATTAATTTTGAGTCTGGTATTTGGGTTAGGTTATTTACTATTTTGTTGTATTCTTCAAAAAATTTATTTGTTGATTCTAATCTTAAAATATTATTTGCGCCAATCCATAAAAAGATTAATTTATTTTTATTAGGGATTTTATTTTTTAATTGTGTTTGAAGAATATCGCTAGTTGCATCTCCTTCGTGAGCATTATTGATTAATTCTACTTCCAAGTTTTGACTGTATTGATATAACCAATTTTCTGTTTCGGGATTATCTAGTCCGAACCCTTGAGTTAAAGAATCTCCGTATCCTATTATTGTTTCAATGTTAATAATTTGCTTTTTAACTTCTAATGTTATTGATTTAGTAATTTCTTTTTTTCCATCACTTACTGTACATTTAATTGTATGATTGCCTATTTCATTTAGTGTTACTTCACATTCATTATTTTTGCAATTATTATTCCAATTGTAGGTGTAGTTTTCTTCTCCCTTATTTGCTTGGCAGTAGATTGTTGTTTTAAGTTCTAATTCTTCTTCTGTTTTGTCTGCAGTGAGTGTTAGTTCTAAAGGTTCTTTTTGTGGTTCTTGAATTGTTGGTTTGTTTTCTTGAGAAGGTTTTGTAATGTTGTCTTGACTTGTTTTCTCTTTTTTAATAATTGTTTGACAACCTACTAAAAGAATTATGAGTAAAAGTGGTATTAGGTATTTCATAATAAGAAAATAGTGTTTTTATTTAATTAACTTTCTATTAGTTTTCTTCTTAGTATATCTAATTTGTTACTTTTAACTTTTGGGGTGTGATTCTGCTTCAATTTCTGCATAAATTTTATCCAGTTTTAAGCGTGATTTGCTAATTGCGATTTGTATTAATGGGACGTCTCTTTTTTCTTTTAAACATACGTATTTATGAATATTTTTTGAAAAACCATGTTCTATAAAGAAATAAACTCCTACTATTCTTGTGTTAGGGTGTCCTGCATATTTTAAAGATGTACCTTGTTCTAATAAATCCATGTGGCTGATTTGGTCGTGATAATCAAAAGACTCGGATTGTCCTTCAAAATTAAACAATCCTGGTTCAAAAAGTTGATGGGGTTTATTTCCTGGTTGAATAATTATTCCTGAATTATCAATTAATAATCTTTCAATACTTTCGATTCTTCCGATTAATTCAGTAATATAATTACTTTTTGGGTCTTTAATTTTTTCAATATCTTCATAGATGGAATAATTACTAACTTCGCCCCATAAATTATTTGATTTACCTTTTAGTTTTAAATAAAGAAACTTACTTTCATCATGTTGTGATGGGTCTGTTAAATGATCATTAATCATAATTAAATGGTAATGTAATTAAAGTTATAATGATTTTTTAAAGTTTTTGTAATTAGGTGAAATGTTTACTAGAACCAACTCTTTTTTTTGTTAAATGTTTTTTCTAATTCTATTAAAAGATCTTTTTGTTTTTTATTTAGTTTTTTAGGAACTTCAATTGTAACTTTAACATTTTCACTTCCACTTCCGTATCCATCTAAGTGAGGTATTCCTTTTCCTTTCATTTGAAATATGGTTTCTGATTGTGTTCCTGCTGGAATTTTTAATGTTGCTTCACCTTTTAGGGTTGGAACTTTAATGTCTCCACCTAATGACGCTGTAATAAAAGAAACGGGTGCTTCAATATTAATATCATAATCTTCTCTTTGAAACAATTTGTGTTCTTTAACTGTAATGAATAAATATAAATCGCCAGTTTCAGCACCTTTTTCTCCTGCTTCTCCTTCGCCGTGAATTCTTAATCTCATTCCATTATCGACGCCTGCTGGTATTTTTGCATTTATTTTTTTATTAACTTCTCTTCTACCTGAACCAAAGCAACTAGAACATGGTTGTTCAATTGTTTCTCCTTCTCCTTGGCATTTTCTACATGATGATTGTAAGTTAACAATTCCAAAAGGTGTTCTTTGTTGTCTTCTTACAACTCCTGAACCATTACAATCTGGACAAGTAACTACTTTACTATGTTTGTCAGCTCCAGTACCTTTGCAATCTTCGCAAGTATCATATTTAGGTAGGGTGATTTCTTTTTCTACACCTTCTGCTGCTTCTTCTAAAGAAATTGTAATATCATATCTTAAATCGTCTCCTCTTCTCTTTTTAGACTTTCTTGCACCGCCAAATCCAAAACCTGAAAAGACTTGATCAAAAATATCATCAAAATTAAATCCCATGTTGGATGGGTCGAATCCTTGACCTTGGGATCCTTCATTAGTTCCAAATCGGTCATATTGTTCTCTTTTAGTTTCATCGCCTAGAACTGCTGCGGCTTCATTTACTTCTTTGAATTTGTGTTCAGAATCAGGATTGTCCGGATTTAAATCGGGGTGATATTTTTTTGCTAGTTTTTTGTACGCTTTTTTAATCTCCTCTTTACTAGCTCCTTTTTCAACTCCCAATGTTTCGTAGTAATCTTTACTCATTTTTCCCCTTTACCCTATACTTAGGGTTATTAATTATGTCGTTAATTTCCCATTTTACTTGCTTTTTTAATCGTAAGTTTAGTCTTATATCTTTCCAAAACCTGCTTCCGATATACGCAAATACAGCGATTATAACAATCCATCCGAATTCCATTTTATTATAAATAAAAAAATAAAGGTAATAAAAAGTTATTCTTTTTATTCCTTCTTTTCTATCTTCTTTTTCATCAACTACTTTAGCGCAACTGGTTACGGTTGGTTGACATCCAACCGTAAGTACTGTTTCGCTTACTCAACTGTACGACTAAAAAATTATTCCTTTTTTTCTTCCTTTTTATCTTCTTTTTCATCAACTACTTCTGCGTCAACTACTTTTTCATCCTTTTTTTCTTCTTTTTTATCTTTGCCAGGTTCTGCTTTTTGCTTAGCTTCTTGTTCTTTAGCAGCTTTAGCATACATTTCTTGTGCAATCTTATTGAACTTTTCAGTAAGTTCATCTTTTTTTGTTTTGATGGTTTCGTAGTTTTTGTCTTTGTCTTTTAGTAATTCTTTCATTTCATTGATGTCTTTTTTAATAGGTTCAATTTGTTTTTTATCAACTTTGTCGCCCATTTCTTTTATGGTTTTTTCATATTGAAATACTAAAGTTTCTGCTTCGTTTAAAGTTTCAATTTTTTCTTTAATTTTTTTGTCTTCATCTGCATGTGCTTCAGCGTCTTTTTTCATTTTTTCAATATCTTCATCTGACAAGTTTGATGAACCAGTTACTGTAATCTTTTGTTCTTTACCTGTTCCTAGGTCTTTAGCAGATACATTTACAATTCCATTTGCATCAATGTCGAATGTAACTTCAACTTGAGGAACTCCTCTTGGTGCTGGTGGTATTCCTACTAAATCGAATCTTCCTAATGATTTGTTATCATTAGCCATTGCTCTTTCACCTTGTAGTACGTTTATTGTTACTGCTGTTTGATTATCTGCAGCTGTACTGAATGTTTGAGATTTTCTAGTTGGAATAGTTGTATTTCTTTCTATTAATTTAGTTGATACTCCGCCTAAAGTTTCAATACCTAAAGTTAGTGGTGTAACATCTAATAATAAAACATCTTTAACTTCTCCGCCTAAAATTCCTGCTTGAATTGCAGCGCCTAGTGCAACAGCTTCATCAGGGTTAACAGATTTATCTCCTTCTTTTCCAGTTATGCTTTTAACTAATTCTTGTACTGCTGGGATTCTAGTTGATCCTCCTACAAGTAAGATTTTGTTAATTTCGTCTGCTTTAATTCCTGCATCTTTAATTGCTTGTTCTGTTGGTCCTTTTAATTTTTCAATAATGTCTGCAATCATATTCTCGAATTGCGCTTTTGTTAAATCTAAATTCAAATGTTTTGGACCATCTGCTCCACTTGTAATAAATGGTAAGTTAATTGTAGTCTTTTGAGAAGATGAAAGTTCTTTTTTAGCATTTTCTGCTGCTTCTTTCAATCTTTGTTCAGCTTGTTTATCTTTTCTTAAGTCAATTCCATTTTCTTTTTTGAAATGTTCTGCTAAGAAATCAATAATTAACTGATCTATATCATCTCCACCTAAGTGATTATTTCCAGATGTTGATTTTACTTCAAAAACACCGTCTCCAAGTTCCATAACTGAAACATCGAAAGTTCCACCCCCAAAATCGAATACTAATACTGTGTGTTCGTTGGATTTATCCATTCCGTAAGCTAAACTTGCTGAAGTTGGTTCATTAACTATTCTTAAAACATTTAGTCCTGCAACTTTACCTGCATCTTTAGTAGCTTGTCTTTGAGCATCATTAAAATATGCTGGTACTGTAATTACTGCGTCAGTTACTGTTCTTCCCATGTATGCTTCTGCATCTGTTTTTAATTTTTGTAAAATGATTGCTGATACTTCTTGAGGACTATATTCTTTATCTTCAATTTTAATTTTTTCATCAGTTCCAATAATTCTTTTTACACTTCTTATAGTGTGTTCTGGATTAGTAACTGCTTGGTTTTTTGCAATTTTACCAACTACTCTTTCTCCATCTTTTAGTAAAACTACTGATGGTGTTGTTCTTTCTCCTTCTGCGTTTGGAATAATTGTTGGTTTTCCACCCTCCATTACTGCTACTGCTGAGAATGTAGTACCTAAATCTATTCCTATTGCTTTTCCTTGTGATGCTTTTTCAGTCATTTTTTTTTACCTCTTGGCAAATTTGCCATTCTTCTTTTGATTGTTTGTTGTTTTTTACAAAATATTTTTTGTAAAATTCCATTGTTACATCTTCTTGACAATTGCCAAGTTTGCATAACAATGGTTTCACTTTGTGAATAGTACAGTGTTTGATTTTGTCGAAAAAGACGCATGGTCCAAACGGTTTTGGGTGTTTAGGTCGCCATGCTTCAGTTCCGAACATGTTGGTTTTTTCGAGATGTTTAGATTCTAATTCTTTTTCTGTAATGTTAAGGAATTTGGCAATTGCTTCTTTGTCTCCTGGCCCTAAAAAACCAGTTGAATATTGGCAACACTTGCCACAATTTAAACAACTCATTTCTTGCTTACTTTTACTCTTGAACATCTAATAACTTTACCGCTGAGTTTGTATCCTTTTTGTAACTCGTCTAAAATAGTTCCTTCAGGTTTATCTGATTCTTCTGTAATTACAGCTTCATGTAATTCTGGATTGAAATTTTTGTTATCTTTAATTGGTTCAAGTCCTTCATTTTCTAAAGTTGCTAAAAATTGTGCAAAGATCATTTCCATCCCTTTGATGAATTCTTCTTTGTTTTCTTTATGTTTTAATGCTAATTCGAACATGTCTAAAACTGGTAAAAGGCTAGTAATAACTTCTTTTTTAAGATATATTTTTAGATCTTTTTTTTCTTCTTCAGTTCTTCTTTTAAAGTTTGCAAAGTCTGCTTGAGTTGATTGTAATAGGTATGTAAGTTCTTGAATTCTTTCTTCTGAACTCATTTTTATTTCTTTTTTTTCTTCTTTACAGGTTTTAACTGCTTCTTTGATTTCAGATTTACAAGTTTTTTGTTTTTCTTTTGACATTTCGAATCCCCTTTTGTGCTTACCTGGTTGACCTTAAGTCAACGATAAGTGTGTTAAACCGAGCTTCTTTATAAATGTTTCGGAAAAATGACCTAGTTCTAAAGGTGTTTTCTAATTATTTTTCCTATTTTTTTATAGAAATAATGTTATCTACCAACCACCAACACTCTTGTAATTCTCTTTATTTTTCATATAATCATACAAAAAAGAATCTTTTTTTTTAAATTTCATGAATTTATCATAAAGATGATGATTTTTATCAACTAAACTTATAAAATAATTGTTAGAATCTTTAAATTCATTTTTTCCCCAATCTTTCCAACTCCTTAAGTCTTTATCATTCCAAGAAAATAGCTCACTCATTTCAGATTCATAAGTCTCATTTATACATCTTAGAGTGCAACTTTTATGTTTTTCAAGAAATTTCAATAATGATTTTTCTTCATCGTTGAATGTTTTTATTAAATTAGGTTCATTTTTATATCTTTTTTTTTTAAGTTTAAAATTTTCTTTAATGTCTTCAATTATTTCTAAAAATTTAGATTTGTTTAAAGGAACTTTATTTTGATTTAAAGAATAGATTATATCTTTACCTATGTTAAATATAACTTTGTGTTCTTTACATATTATACTTCCAAAATCTCCCCTAAATAGATAATATGAATTACTTTTATTTAAATATTTGTGTAAAAATTGAACTTAACACACCTCAACTCTTAATTCATCAAATCAATTATTTTTTAACCAACCAAAACCCTTAAAAATCCCTAACCAATATCACTCTTTATGCCACTATTAACTAAATCCAAATATATCATCGGAATACAGTGCCCGAAGTATTTATGGATGGTTTTTCACGAGAAAGATAAGATTCCCGAACACGATAAATCAACCCAATTTCGTTTCGATCAAGGTAATTTAGTTGGCCAACTAGCTAAGAAGTTATACCCTGAAGGTATCAATATATCAACCAAAGATTTTATGGGTAATATTAATCAAACAAGGATTTTAGTGGATAAACGTGCAACAATGTTTGAAGCTGGTTTTATGAACAATAGTTTATATTCACGAGTTGATATTCTTAAACCTGCACCTAAGGGACAGTGGGATATTATAGAAGTAAAATCTTCAACAAGTGTTAAAGATATTAATCTACACGATATTTCCTTTCAAAAACATTGCTTAGAATGTTATGGGTTAAAGATTAGAAAATGTTTCTTAATGTATCTTAATAACAAATATATAAAAAAAGGAAAAATAAGTCCTAAAAACTTATTTGTAACTGAAGAAATAACTGCATTTAAATATGTAAAAATAAAAGAAATGTTCGATATCATAAATTCTAATGTTAATCCTGATACAACAATAGGAAGACATTGTGCAGACCCTTACGGTTGTCCGTTAGAAGGAGAATGTTGGGGATTTTTACCTGAACAAAACGTGTTTGATTTGTACAGGGGAACTAATGCTGCTTTAGAATTATTTGAAAATGAAGTATTAGAAATAAAAAATATTCCTGAAGATTTCAAATTAAACGATAAACAAAGTATTCAAAAAAATTGTGCCATAACCAATAAACCTTACATCCAAAAAGAAGGAATTAAAGATTTCATTAAAACTTTAAATTATCCTTTATACTATTTAGACTTTGAAACTCATAGTCCAGCAATCCCAATTTATGATGGAATGAGACCTTATCAAAGAATTCCTTTCCAATTTTCTTTACATATTGTTCAAGAAGATGGCACTTCTTCACATCATTCTTTTTTAGCAGAAGGAAAAGAAGATCCAAGACCAAAATTCTTAGAAGAATTAAAGAAATTACTTGATGATAAAGGAAGTATTGTTGTTTACAATCAAACATTTGAAATAAGTATGTTAAACGAATTAGCAGTGAGCTTTCCAGAATATAACGAAGTAATTAAACAATATAAGGATAGAATTGTAGACTTGCTAGTGCCTTTTAGAAACTTTCATTATTATCATCCAAAACAAGCAGGCTCAGCATCAATTAAGAAAGTTCTCCCTGCACTAACTGGTAAGAGTTATGATGACTTAGGAATTAATCAGGGCAATGATGCAAGCCTTTCTTTTGTACGTATGATCTTTGGTGAAGATTCTAAAGAAGAAAAAGATAAAATTAAAGCTGATTTAGAAAAGTATTGTAAACTTGATACTGAAGGGATGATTTGGATTGTTGATGAATTGAGAAAGTTAATTGAGTGAACGTTTATTGAACTGTTATTTCTAAATACTCTTGAATATTTTCATGAAAAGATATTTCACATGCATAAATTCCTGGAACTTCATTTGTTAATCCAATCATAATTGGAACCTTTTTAGATTGTTTAGAAGGAATACTGGTAGGGGCATTTTGATATGTGGGATTTATTCCTACACATTCTAAATTTATTGCTGGTTTTATTTCTTCTTCATTTGGATTGAAAACATAAGTCAACAGTAAATTATCTTTATCATTCTTAAAAGTTAATTCATTCCCTCCATTGGGTATGGTGATCAAGTCTGATTCTGTTGCTGGAATAGCGTCAACATATTCTATTGGTTGAAGTTTTGTAGTTTCAAAAGTTTTTACTCCAGATTTAACAAATAAAACCTTAAAACCTAATCCCGCAATTAAGAGTAATGCAACAACAATTATGGTTATAATTGGAACTTTGAATGATTTCTTCTTAAAAAATTCATTAATTTGATTAAGATTATATCCACTCTTAACCATCTTCTTTTTTATCAATTCCTTTGCATTCAACTCTCATAAATGGTGCATCTTTATTATAACCATTTTTAAAATGTATTTCATCATAAGATTTACTCAAACGAACATCCCAATATGGTTTTATTTCTCTATATTCTATTTTTTTCTTTTCTGAAGCAATTTTTTCAAACCATTTTTTGTGTAAAGTTAAATGTAAAATCTTCCTAATCTTAAAAAATGAATTTCATTTATAAATTTAGCTTATATTATTTTATTCAAAACTTATTAGATTAGATAAGTTGGATTCTACTTTTTAAAAAAAACAATCTCAAAGTACAAGAATGTTTGATTATTTGTAAAACGGAGGATTTAACTACTTTCAAGTAACTGCACTTCATTAACTTTATATATTAGTTAATCTTTCTTTTGTTATGGTCGAACAAACAATATACTTGTTAAGACATGGTCAAACATATTGGAATGCCGAATCTAAGAAAAAACATCAAACTCATTCTAATGGTATTGGTAATTTATTATCTTTAAAAGGAATTGAACAGGCAAAAACTGCTGCTCAAATTTTGAAAGGTGTAGAATTGCATTATGCTTTTCATACTCCTTTAACAAGATCTAAACAAACTTTAAATGAAGTTATTAAATATCATCCCAGTTTATGTGTTTTTGAAAAACCAGAATTAAATGAATTATCATTGGCTTTTCTTGATGGAATGACTCAGGATGAATGGGAAAAAGAGTTTCCAGAAACAAAAGCACTTTATGATGCTAGAAAAAAAGATAAATTTGGGTGTAAACTTCCTGATGAAGATTATTCTGCATGTTTTAAAAAAGCTAAACAAATTGCAGAAGCGAATGGAGAACCTATGAAAATAATTCCAAATTGGGAAAACTATGCTGATGTTATGAAAAGAACAAAAGAAAGTTTTATTGATAAATTGGATGTTCTTGGGAATTGTTCAATTTTAGTTTCAGGACATCAAGGATTAAATCGGTCTTTACTTGGTAATTTTTTAATTAATTCAAATTATATTTCTCAAGCAAATGAAATTGTTAATTTAGAAACACCTAATGCCGTGATTTTTAGAATAAATGCTTCTTCTGATGGAGTTAAACTTTATCATAATATTGGTAATGGTTGGATTGAAGGTTTTGTTAAAAACTAATTTTTCTCTTTTTTATAACCATGTTTACACATATATGCGATAACACATATAGATTGAAGTGCCATAGAACCAACAAACATTTTTCCAACTAGTTTATCCAATCCGCTCACTTCACTAGAAATATAAGTTTGTTTTTTTTCAACTACTTCATTGCTTTGAGCATACGGTAATAATGCTAAACTACTTATCGCTATCATTCTTTTGTAATTCATTAAAATGGTGAATGTATGTTGATTTATAAAATTTCTTTAGAAAAATTAATCCTGAACTTCTCTAATGCTAGACCTACTTCATCTACATTTTTAATTTTAAGTATATTTTTGTATTTCTTTCTACAACACACCTTATTATACTATCTTATCTTTCTTCAAATTATGAAATACGAATTAATATCTCGTGGGACTAAAAATGTTTTTAGATGTGAAGATACAAAACAACTTTTTAAGATTGATGGACTGGATATTGAATCAGCAATAAAAAAGCATGAGTTTTTGAAAGTTTTTAGAAATCCTAGTTGTGAAAATGATTGCGCTGATGTTGAATATTTATGTTCTACTCAAGTCGATAGTCGTGATATGCTTTGTGGCGAGGGATATTATATGGCGGTTTACAAATGTTTTGATTGTAGTTCATATTGGATAAATGGAATTTATTGTGATTCGATTATGCCTGATTTTGATGCATATCGTAAAATTAAAATTTCTTGGAATAAAGATGAAGATGTTTTAGTACAGTTAGTAAGGAATATGAGGGGTAGTATTAATACTTCTCTTTTAAAACACTTATAATTTGGTTTTTAATAATTAATGGTGTACTTTATTCCCACAAAGTTTTTAATATAATAAATTATTAAATATATGGCATGGTTTTGGAAGTAACGTTAACTGATAATGATGGACAATGGGAAGTAAATGGTTTGCTTGATAATTATTCTGTGCATTCTATTTCAAGATACAATGAAAAAATTTTTGTTATTGCAGGCTATTACCCTGATTTTTTGGGTAAGATTTCTACAATAAAATTCAGAATCGAAGAAATTAAGATTCATAACACTGGATTTGAAAGATTTAAATGTAAAATTCTTGGATCAGAACTTCCTTATAAACGTATTCAAAAATTATCTGATGAAATTAATAACTTACAAAGAAGAGAAAAAAGTCCTGAATATGTAGCTTTTTCTGGAACAGATAAACTAGTAGAAAAAGAAACTCAATATTACATAAGAGAATCTTCAAATGTTATTGGTTTTAGGTTTCATGAATCAAAATTAAATACTCATTTAGTTATGCCATTAAATCCTAAACGTCCTATGAAATTTAGACAGTCTTACATAAATTATCAAGGTTTTAGTGATCATGATTTAGAAGTTTTAGTTAATAATGGTCATCAAGTTTTAAATTAACTAACAAAAAAATAAGTAATAATTCCAATTATTAGTATAATAGATGCAAATGTTAATCCTACAATTTTAATCTTTTTTTCTTTTTTAGTAAGATCTTTCCATTTCTTTCTTTTTTTTCTCCAGTTATCTCTGTTAATTAATCCTGCAATAAATAATGCTAAACCCGGAATCCATAATGCTTTGTTATCAAATATAATTCCTATTACTAACCATATTAGTCCAATTACAAACATTGTATAATAATCCACTTTTGCTTTTGACTTTTTAGTAAAAAAAATTCCTAGTGCTAAAAGAATTAATATTATAATCATAACAATAATTAACCAAGCCATAATGTGTTTAATATTTTAAAGTTTATATGTTTTTTTATTCCCATGGAATATACTTATTTGGAGTTGAAAGTTTCATTTCAGTTTCCAATCCTTTAATATTATCTTGAGTGTCGTAATAATTAATTTCTATTCCTGTTCCATAAAGTTTATTTTTCCAATTTAATAAGTTTTCAAGAGAATATTTTCTTCCTTCACCATTTTGATGAAAAAAGATTTCAAATTCATTAATTCTTCCAAGATAAATTCCACAATGTTTTCTTTGATAATCTTCATTCCATATTAATTCTACAACACAACCTGGAATGGGATATTCACATCTTGGTAAAGTTTTAAGTAAAGTTCTAAATGCTCCTTTTCCAATAAATCCTGGACCTGATTTAGGTAAATGGACTCCATCCTTAACAGGTAAATCAAAGTACCAATTTTCATGATTTTTTTTAATCCACTGTTCATAAATTAATTGTTCTTTATTTAAAACATGTGCAATCATTCCTCTTGAGTTTGGTTTGACGTGAGAATTTATATTTTGTTTACCAAACTCTGGATGACAGATTAAATCCATAATTCTTGATTCATAAGGGGTATTAGCCAGTAATTCAATTAATATCTCTTCTTTTGTTAATATATGTTGATATATAAGTAATTGGGGTAATTTAGCAATTCCCAGGGTGCTTTTGAAATTCATGACTGAATTAAATTGGGTTTCTATATAAATCTTATCCAACACTACTTAAAAGTAACAACACAATCAAAACATTTAAATATGAGTTATACATTACTTTAATCTATGAAGTTATTATTAAGTATTTTAACATCTATAGGATTTTTAATAACCTTTACCCTATTCTTATTTTATGTTCCAGATATTGAAGCTACAGGCATGACTATTGTTTCTGGAGCTCATAGAGGTAATTCAATAAATTATACTGAGAATTCAGTTTTAGCAATTTATGACGCCACAATTAATCCTAAATACGATTTTGTTGAATTTGATGTTCAATACACTAAAGATATGGTTCCAGTAGTTTTTCATGATTATACTTTAACTAGGTTACATAAAATTCCATTTACTGTTTCAAGTTTAACATATGATCAATTAAAAGAACTTTCACACAATACTATTCCAACTTTTGAAGAAGTAATGAGTATAATTGGAAATAGAAAAGATATTAATATTGAAATTAAACCTGTTGATGATAAGTTAGATATTCAACTTACAGATTATACTATTAAATATTGTGAAGACCATGGTATAAAACAAAATATTATTTTGAGTAGTATATCAAAGGATGTTGTACGTTATGTTTCAGAAAATCATCCCGAAATTCCTACTGGATTAATTTATTTTGTACACCCCGTTACATATTTACATTTTGATAGTTTAGTTTTAGATTTATATAAAGAAGTGGATGAAGTTGGTGCGGATTATCTTATGATGCATGGTGTTAATGTAAGAGATAAAAAATTGTTTGAATTAAAACCAGATAACATTACTTTAGTATTTTGGTATTTTACTGATGAAATGATAATTATAGAAGATTATGACGATGTTATTTGGTAAATAACTTTAATTATGATTTCTTTTTCTTATTATTGCTCTTCTTAATTTGAATGCGATTAATTTGTGAGATAGTTTATTTTTTAAAATTTTAAGATTATGATTTACATAATTTTGTTTTAATTTATCATTATTAATTATTTTAATAACTTCATCTACTTTCTCAATTTCAAATTTATCTAGTGAAACGCATTTAAATCCAAATTGTGCTATGTCTTTTATAAATACAGGATATGTGTACAATATCGGTACTAATCCTCCTGCCATAACTTCCAATAAATTATTTCCAAAACCTTCAATTTCACTAAAATAAGTTGATACTCCTCCCAATCTTGCAATGATTGATGGGAATTCTGCAAATCTAATTTCAGTTTTAAAATCTTCATTAAAAACTAAGAAGAATTTAGTAGTGTTATATTGTTTAGATAATTTATTATTTAATTTTTTAAGTTCTTTTTTGTATGTTGTATCTAATTTTCCAGTATGTCCTGAAATAAAGAAAATCATTGCTTTTTTATCTAATTTGGAATGTAATTCATATGCATATTTTAATGCAAAATCGATTCTTTTTCTTGGAACAATTCTTGTATGTTGTAAACAAAATTGGGTATCTTCTAATGTTAAATTTTCTTTTTTTAACATTTCCCATATTTTAAAATCTTCTAAGAATTTTTCAACTCTTTCTTTAAATTCATCCTTTCTTAATTCGCTGTAATTGTTAATTACTGCAGTTGCAGTATTATAAACAACATCATAATTAAGTAATATATCTTTGTGTAATTCTTCATAATATTTTCTTGCTAATTCATATTGCATTGAATTAATAAACAAGATATATTCGACATATTTACTTGGAACGCCTTCATCTAAGTATCCTTTTACATCAGGAGAAGGATTTTCAAATTTCGGTCTTTCTAAATGTGAATCGTGCCACCATAAAACATATTTTGGTGTTGATTTATTATTTTTTATTGCATCTCGATAATATCTTGCAAGAGCAACTGGTCCAATAAAATTAACAGGATGCGAGTAATTATGAATTATTAAAATATCAATTTTCTTTTTTTCAATCCATTGGGTAATTTCTTCTTGTGCATTTTGTATTGCTTTTTCAATTTCTTCATAACAATTAACATAACCTTTTGAGAAATTATGAACCATTTTTTTATTTAATTTATTACCATGCCATAAAATTTTTCTTTGTGTAATTTGTTTAGATTTTTTTCCAGATTTACCAATCAAATAATAAATATTAGAAGCAGGAATATTAAGATATTCTTTCATTGCATATTCTACTTGGTCCATAACAATAGAAACACCGTCCTCAAAACCAAATTGAGAATGAATAACACCATAATTTAATGATGGAATTTGTTTTTTAGTAAATTTCATTAATATTTTAATTAATTTCATCCTTTAAAAATATTTTCAAAATTAAACTTGACCGGCAAATTGTTTTAAATTAATATTAATCATATAAAACCTTATTAATTAATAATCATTTTAATCTTTTATGCCTAATGAATTTAAAAATGAAGATTTGCAGAAATTATATGATGTTTTAAATAAAAATGGTATAACTCTAAAAGATACTTTTCAATCTATTTCTACCACTTTGGAAGTTGTTGATTTTATTCCTAGAGGCACTTTAAATACTCTTGTTTTAGAACCAATTGAAGCAGATTATTTAGCAGAGTATAGAATTGATAAAAGATGTCCTTGGTCAATGAAATCATCTCATTTTGGAATAACCCTTTTTTCAAGTTATGGTACAAATCAAGAAAAAAATCTGGTTTATGACGGTCTTCATTCAGTTATTTTAAGATATGAAAAAAGAAATGAAGAAGATAGTTAATTTTCCAAAAATTATATAAATAATACAATCTATATTTATAATTATGAGATTCAGTCACAAAATTACAATTATTAATGTAAGAAGGCCAAAAGAGTCTGATGTGAATGAAGATTTACAATATTTTGGATCTTCTTTAGGACTGTTTGGATTAAGAGATAAAGATAAATCATGTTATAGAATTTTTCTTGAGTTGTTAAAAGCAGCAAAATTAAAGGGTGGTTTTTCTTCAGATGAATTAGCTTTTAGATTAAATTTAACTCGTGGAACTGTAGTTCATCATTTAAACAAATTAATGGAAGCTGGAATTGCAATTAATGTTAAAAATCGTTATTATCTTAGAGAAGAAAATCTACAAATAGTTGTTCAAGCAATAAAAAGTGATTTAGAACAATCTATGGATGAATTAACTAATCTTGCTAAAGAGATTGACGACTGGATGGGATTGTAGTTTTAATATTTCATAAACTTTTTAAACCGATTTGTTAGTTTTTTTATTATGAATGATGAAATTAAAAAACTTAATGAACAAGCAGAAATTTTTTCAAAAGATTTAATGCTGTTGAGTGAAGAAATTAAAAAAGTAATTGTTGGTCAAGATTCTGTTATTAATAAAGTAATAATTGCATTAATTGCTAATGGTCATATTTTATTGGAAGGAGTTCCAGGTTTAGCTAAAACTTTGTTAATTAGGACTCTTGCACAGTCGATTTCTGCAGATTTTTGTAGACTTCAATTTACTCCGGATTTGTTACCTGCTGATATTATGGGTACAAAAATTTATAATGCTAAAACGGGTTTGTTTATAACAAAAAAAGGACCAATATTTTCAAATTTCATTCTTGCTGATGAAATTAATCGTGCTCCTCCTAAAGTACAATCTGCATTATTAGAAGCTATGCAAGAACATCAAGTTACAATCTCGGGAGACACTTTTAAACTAGATACTCCCTTTCTTGTAATGGCAACACAAAATCCTTTAGAAACTGAAGGAACTTATCGTTTACCTGAAGCTCAAATAGATAGGTTTATGTTTAAAATTTTAATTTCTTATCCTTCTAAAGATCAAGAAAAAGAAATTATTCAAAGAAATACTCAAGGAAATGAAATTAAAGTAAAAACTATTTTATCTACTTCAAAATTATTAGGTATTCAAAAGTTTAATTATTTAATTTATGCAGATAAAAAAATCGAAGATTATGTTACTTCATTAGTGGATATTACTCGAAATCCAAATGATTACGGGTTAAATGTTGATAATCATATTGAGTTGGGTGCATCACCTAGGGCTAGTTTATGGTTGATTTTAGCTGCAAAAGCTAATGCACTTTTGAATGGTAGGGGATATGTAATTCCTGAAGATGTTCAAGAAATTGCTCCTGATGTTTTAAGACACAGAATAGTATTATCTTATGACGCTGAAGCTGAAGGAATAGACGCCGATGATATAATTGAAAAAATTCTTGATAAAGTGAAGATACCTTAAAATGCCAGAAACAAAAGAAATTTTAAAACAAGTTAAGAAAATAGAAATATCAACCAATTATTTAGTTGAAGAACTTCTTCAGGGAATGTATCATTCCGTGTTTAAAGGAATGGGCATAGAATTTTCTGAAGTTAGAGAATACATTTATGGTGATGATATAAGAACTATTGATTGGAATGTTACTGCAAGGATGGGTCATCCTTATGTAAAAGAATTTATTGAAGAAAGAAATTTGACTATTTATATTGTGTTGGATGTTTCGGCGAGTAATGAGTTTGGTAATATAAAAGAAAAAAAACGTATTGCAATTGAATTAGCAGCTTCATTAATGTTTGCGGCAATTAAAAATAATGACAGAGTTGGACTTATTTTGTTTAGTGATGAAGTTGAAAAATTCATTCCACCAAGAACTGGTAAAAGATTTATTTTAAAATTAATAAGAGAAATGCTTTATTATAAACCTAAATCAAAAAGTACTAATTTAACTGTACCTTTGATTTTTCTATCCAAGATTGTTAAAAAAAAGAGTGCAATTTTTGTTTTTTCTGATTTTTTTTCAATAGATTTTTCTAAGTCTTTAAGAATTTTAAAAAATAAACATGATGTAATTGCAATTAACTTAAGAGATGAAAGAGAAGAATCTCTTCCTGAAATAGGTTATGTAGAATTAGAAGATGAAGAAACTGGGGAAACTATAATTGTTAATACTTCTGATTCTGAAGTTAGAGAAAATTTTAAAAAAATAATTAAAGAAAAAAATGATGAACTAACTCATTTATTTAGAAAACTTAAAATTGATGTTATAAAAATTAGAACAGATGAAACTTTTGAAATACCGTTAAGGAAATTTTTCAAATTAAGGAGGAATAAAAGGTGAATGTGCAAAATCCAATTTGGTTAATATTTTTATTAGCAATTCCGTTAATGATTTATTTTTATAATCAACATTTAAAAAAAGCAAGAAATGCAGCTATCAAATTTAGTAATTTGGGATTTATTAAACAAGCCCAAAAAAATAAAAAAAGAAGTTTAAGAAAACATTTGGAATTTATTTTATCTTCTTTATTAATCTTTTTTTTAATTTTAGGTTTGGCTGACCTTCATATTCCATTAAAACAAACTAAAGAAGGTGTAAATGTTGTTTTGGCTTTGGATGTTAGTGGGAGTATGCAAGCAACAGATTATAAACCAAATAGGTTAGAATCTGCTAAATCTTCCGCAAAAATATTGATAAATTCTTTAAAGTCTAAAGACCATGTTGGGATAGTAATATTTGAATCTGGTGCTACAACTGCTGCTTATTTGAGTCCTTTTAAAGATATGGTTTTAAGTAAACTTGAAAACATTGCCCCAAAAGATGGAAGGACCGCAATTGGGGATGGTTTAAGTCTTGCAATAGACATGGCCTCATCAATTCCAAATAAAAAAAAGGTTGTAATTTTATTAAGTGATGGTGTTAGTAATTCTGGAGTTATTTCACCTGATGAAGCAATCTCTTTTGCTAAAGATAATAAAATTCAAGTTCATACGATTGGTATGGGTTCTGATGAACAAACTATCTTGGGTTATGATTATTTTGGAAATCCTCAATATGCAGAGTTAGATGAAAAAACATTAAAAAATATTGCTATAAATACTGGTGGAAAATACTTTAAATCTGTTAATTCAGAAACTCTTGATGATGTTTATGAAGATATAAGTAAGGACTTAGAACGAGAAAAAGAATTGACAAGTATAAAGGATTGGTTTTTTATTCTTTCTTTATTTATGGTAGGGTTGCTTATTTATTTCAAATATGGGAAGTATAGGATAATCAGATGAAATTATTTATTTATTTGTTTATGTTTTTATTTTTATTTAATTTTGTTTTTGCAGATATAGATACAATTGAATTCTCAACTAATCAATCTGAATATTATTTTTTAGTTAATCAAAATGCAATTCTTCCTTTACAAGTTTTAAACCCATATGAAAAAGAAATTCAAGGAACGTTTTCTTTAACAATGTCTTATAAACAATCTCAAAATGGTTTTACTCAGATGCAGTCAAAATCGCAGTCACAATTAATGACTGTGGTTAATGATACTTTAAATTTAGATTTTGGTACTTCTAATCAACCATTAGAAATTAGTTTAGAAAATATTAAATTTGATTATTCTTATGATGATGATTTGTATCAAGTATCTCTTTTTGAAATAAAGATTTTTTTTGTTGAAAATCCTAATCAACAACAAAATCAAGAAAATCAACAAAATAGTGAAACTAAAAATCAACAGCAATTAGAAGAAGAACAAAAACAACAACAAGAAGAACAACAAAAAGCAGAACAGGAAAAAAGAATGCAAGAACAACTTAATCAACAAAGAAATCAACTTCTTCAAAATAATCAATTAAATCAAGATTCTAGTGCTCTAAAAAAGTCTTTACAAGAACAACAACAAAAAAACGAACAAATAAAAGAAAAATTTAAAGAAAATTTACTAAATAATGAAGAATTTAAGCAAAAACAAAATGAGTTAGAAAAACAAGGTTTTAAACAAACTAATTCTAAATTTGATTCTGAATCTAATTCTTCTGGAAATTTTGAAATGTCTTATGAAAATAAAGATGGTGAAAAATTAGATTTAAAAGGAAAATTAGATGGTGAGAATTTACAAATGAATGAACTTTCATCACAAGATTTTGAAAATATTGAAAAACAACTTCAACAAAATTCTGATTTTCAGGATTTTCAAGAGTATTTAAAAGAAAATTCTTTCAATCAGTCTAATTTTGAGTATGAACAAAATATAGATAAAACTTCTATTAAAATTTCTTATAATAATTCAAATCAAAATGCTAATGTAATGTTCGATTATCAAAATAAAACTGTTCAAAATTTAAAATTTCATAAAGCAAAGAATAAATTTAATTTTTTTTGGTTATTAACTTTATTATTTATAATACCATTTTTATTATTTTTTAAAAAAACAAAAGTAGTTTCTGATATTTCTATTAAAAAAGAAATACCTACTGATTTTGTTAAAGAATCAATTTATATGCTTGAAAATGCAAAGAAGCTTTTTTTAAAAGGAGAAGGAAAAGAAGCATATGCAAAAGTTTCTCAAGCAGTAAGGTTTTATTTATCATATAAGTTCAAAATAAGAAAAGAGATTTCTATTAGTCAAGCATTTGAGTTTTCTAAAAGTTACAAAAATCAAAAAATAAGGTCTTGTTTAAGTTTAACTCAATTGGTAGAATTTGCAAAGTATAAAGCTAATAAAGTTGATTTTGACAAAATAATTAAATATGCTGAACAAATAATTAAATAAATCTTTTAATTTTTGTTTAATGTTATAAAATATTAGTAGATTTTTTAGTTAATAAAATGGGAGTATTCTATTTTTTTCTAAACTTATTTATATATGATTAAGTTGTTGATTTAAATGATAAAATTTGTAGACCTAAGTATTGTAATAAAAAACACTTTAATTATATCAGATTTACATATAGGTTATGAGGAAGCACTAAACAAACAAGGTGTAATGGTCCCTAGATTACAATTCAATAAATTAAAGATAAGACTAACAAAACTTTTTAAAAAAGTTCAGCCCAAAACTGTAATTATTAATGGGGATTTAAAACATGAATTTGGTACAATTTCGAAACAAGAATGGCGAGATACTCTAAAAATTATTGATTTAATTACATTAACTTCTAAATTAATCATAATAAAAGGCAACCACGATTCTATTATGGGACCTATTGCAAAAAAACGTAATGTAGAATTCAAATCTTCCCACATAATTGATAACATAATTATATTACATGGTGATAAAATTCCAAAAATAATCAAACAAGATACAATTATTATTGGGCATGAACATCCTGCAATAACACTTAGAGAAGGAGCAAAAAAAGAAATTTATAAATGTTTTTTAAAAGGTAAGTTTAGAAACAAAACATTGTATGTTTTGCCTTCATTTAATTTTACTTCTGAAGGTACCGATATAACTTATGAAAAACTTCTTTCACCATTTTTAAAAGAAATGAAAAGTGTACAAGTAACAATTTCTCAAGATAATGAATTGTACAATTTTGGTAAAGTTAAGTTGGGAAATAATGTCTAACTTTTTTTATGAAATATTTAAATGCCATAAAGTATTTTTTCTTTTTCAAACAGACTAATTTAATATCATCGCATGCTTTACGAACGTATTTTTTATCATCTCCAATTTGGATTGCTATGGCGAATTGAGGAATTGCTAAGTCAATTTCTCCCCCCATTAAAAAAATTTCTCCAATGTTTACCATTGACCTAGCATTTCTTGGATGTTTAGAGA
>Ga0307929_1000846_pt1 | contig 27109 bp, 21 predicted proteins | sample AceLakmetage1330_FD_203160 | JGI IMG/M metagenome (GOLD analysis project Ga0307929, IMG submission 203160) | Saline water microbial communities from Ace Lake, Antarctica - #1330 | ecosystem: Environmental > Aquatic > Non-marine Saline and Alkaline > Saline | place: Antarctica: Ace Lake...
TCACAAGCTTCAATGTCAAGATGGTTGGTGGGTTCGTCCAACAATAGCAGGTTCAAAGGGCTGATGAGCAGTTTTCCCAGCATGACCCGTGATTTTTCTCCGCCAGAGAGGACCGATATCTTTTTCAAGGCAGCATCTTGTTCAAACATCATGGCACCGCAGATATTTCTGGCAGTCTGGCGATCAAAATCCGGCTGGGAATGCATGAGTTCCTCTTCAATGGTAAAATTATCATTTAATGACTGCACATTGGTCTGTTCAAAATAGCCTTGACAAACACCGGGATTCACCATCACCGAGCCGGTCTCAGACAAAAGATTTTCATTGAGCAATTTGAGCAGGGTGGTTTTTCCCTTCCCATTTTTGCCGATAATGGCAATTCGATCTTCAGGATAAATGGTAAGGGAAAAATTTTGTATCAGCGGGATTTTCTTATCCCAGGAAAAAGAGAGGTTTTGCGCGGTCAGCAATTGTTTCCCGGCAAAGGGAAGATAGTTAAAGGAAAAAGCCAGGTTTTTCAGCTGGGACAGCTTTTCCTTTGACTGATTTTTTGCAAGGGTTTTAATTCGGGATTGAACCATGTTAGCAAGCCTGGCCTTTGCTCGGAAACGGGTAACAAAGAGTTCAATTTCTTTGTTTTTTTTCTCTTCGTTCTGACGGGTTTTTTCATAGATTTCTTCATCCTGGGCCACCTGGAAATAATATTTCTCCGTATTGCCCTTGATTTTTCTGATTTTTTGTCGGTGGATACCGGCTATATGGGTGACCACATTGTCCATGAATCCCCTGTCATGGGTAACCAAGAGTACTTCCCTGGGCCAGGCGACCAGAAACTGAGAAATCCACCGGATGGAGGTGATGTCCAGATAATTGGTGGGTTCATCTAAAATCAGAAGATCCGGCCCTGATATCAATACCTTTGCCAGGTTGAGACGAACCTGAAACCCGCCTGAAAAAAGGCCCGGGGCCTTTGCCATGTCAGATTGGGAAAACCCTAAGCCTGCCAAAATTTTTTCCGCTTTCCAGGAATGGTCCTTTTCATGAGCCAAAAGACCCAGCATGGCTTCTTCTAAAACACTATCCTTCTCAAAAGAGATCTTCTGGGACAAAACCCCAATTCTATATCCGGAAGGACAGGTGATCCTGCCGTCATCCGGGTGATCGGTTTGGGCAATCATGTTCAGCAGGGTGGTTTTACCATGGCCGTTTCGGCCCACAAGCCCCACCCGTTCTCCAGAGTTAATCTGCAGGCCGGTATCGTCTAAAAGGATTTGGTCTCCAAACCCTTTTGAAATGGACTCAATATTCAGCATTCACTCATCCAATAAAAAATTGAAAATTATACCTTATATTTCTTTAAAAAAAATATCATACCACTGCCCGATTAATTTTAAAACATAAGATTTTCCTTGACTTGATTTTTTAAGGCCTTAATAGTTATTCCATTAATTATATTCTTGATACTAAAAACAGAGGGAAATATGACCCAATATATTTACGAATTCGGCCCGAAAAAAACCCATGGGAATGCAACCCTAAAAAATCTTCTGGGGGGAAAAGGGGCCAACCTTGCTGAAATGGCAACTCTTGGACTTCCGGTCCCCCCCGGCTTCACCATATCCACCGAATGCTGCAACCATTATTTTGATCTTGACGGGCGGTTTCCAGACTCCCTTGAAGCCAAATTAGCCCTGGCCATGGAAAATATTGAACAACAGATGAAAATGAAATTCGGGGATAAAAACAACCCCTTATTGGTTTCCTGCCGTTCCGGTGCCAGAAGTTCCATGCCCGGAATGATGGAAACCATTTTAAATGTCGGCCTTTGCTCAAGTACCATCCCGGGACTCGTTGCCAAAACCGGAAATGAATGGTTTGTTTATGATGCCTATAGACGTTTGATCATGATGTATTCCGACGTGGTCATGGAAAAAGCGGAACAAATTAAACCCCATAACGGCATGGGTATTCGTTTAAATCTTGAAATGATGATGAACAACCTGAAAAATGACAAGGGGTATGCAAACGATACCGATATTTCCTGCGAAGATATGAAGGCATTGTGCAGCCGGTTTAAAAAGAAGATCCATGAAACCTTGAATATTGAATTCCCCGATGACCCGAAAGAACAGCTCATGGGGGCTATTGGAGCTGTTTTTAAGAGCTGGAATGGACGGCGGGCCGTCTCCTACAGACGAATTGAACATATCCCGGACAACTGGGGAACCGCCGTTAATGTTCAGAGCATGGTGTTTGGCAATATGGGGGAGACTTCCGCCACAGGGGTTGCCTTTTCACGGGACCCTGCCACAGGAGACAATAAGTTTTACGGCGAATGGCTGGTCAATGCCCAGGGTGAGGATGTGGTGGCGGGTACCAGAACCCCCAATCCTTTAAACAATGATACCAAAAACACGCAAAACAGGCATCTCTCTTCCCTGGAGGAAGCCATGCCCGAACTCTATGCCCAACTTTTTGATATCAGAAACACTCTGGAATCCCATTATCGAGATATGCAGGACATCGAGTTTACCATTCAAGAAGGCCATTTATACATGCTCCAGTGCCGCGTGGGAAAAAGAACGGCCACAGCCGCCCTTAATATGGCCATGGACATGTTTGAGCAGGGCATGATTGATGAAAAAACCATGGTCTGCCGCCTGGACCCGAAGGTGTTGGATGATATGCTCCACCCCATAGTAGATCCTGCCGCAGAAAAGACGGCCGAAAAGATAGTGGAAGGATTGCCAGCCGGACCTGGCGGGGCCTGGGGCCAGATTGTCTTTACCTCGGAAGATGCGGTTGCATGGGCCAAATCAGACAAACACGTTATTCTGATCCGGGAGGAAACCAACCCTGAAGACATTGAAGGCATGCGGACCGCTTGTGCCATTTTAACTGCCAGAGGCGGTATGACAAGCCATGCCGCCCTTGTGGCCAGGGGCTGGGGGAAATGCTGTATCGTCGGTGCCGGCGCCATGAAAATCAATGCCAAAGCCAAAGAGCTCAGAGTGGGGGCCAAGATTTTCCATGAAGGAGATTTTATCACCTTAAACGGCACCCGGGGAATTGTTTACCAGGGCCAGCTAAAAATGACAGATTCTTTAGAAAATCCCAGGTTTCAAAAATTTATGACCATTGCCGATTCCTACAGGACCATGAAGGTCAGAGCCAATGTGGACACACCGGAGGATGCCAAAATCGCATTGGCCTTTGGGGCAGAAGGTATCGGGCTTTTCAGAACCGAGCACATGTTCTATGGGACTGATTCTGGCAAACCGCTCTTTTTACTTCGGAAAATGATTTTGAGCAAATCAAAGGAAGAACGCCAGGTGGCTCTGGATGAATTATTTCCCTTTGTAAAACAGGAAATCTCCAATACCTTGTCTGTCATGGACACCCTGCCGGTTACCCTGAGACTTTTGGATCCACCCCTGCATGAGTTTGTACCCCAGTCCCCAAAAAACCAACAGGAGATTGCCGATGCTCTCAGGATAGATCTGGAAGAAGTGTTGAAGAGAAGCGCCCTGCTCAAAGAATCCAACCCCATGATCGGTCATAGGGGGGTACGGCTTGGCATTACCTTTCCGGAAATCACCCGGATGCAGGTAACTGCTGTGTTTGAAGCCTGCGCTGAATTGATCCAGGCGGGCAAAAATCCCTTGCCTGAAATCATGGTTCCGGTTACCTGCAATGAAAAAGAGTTGGAATTCACCCACAAGATTGTCACGGATTGCTATGACAGGACCCTTGCAAAATATGGAATCAAAACCATCCCCTATCTGTTTGGTACCATGATCGAAATCCCAAGGGCGGCATTGATTGCCGACAAAATGGCAAAACATGCCCAATTTTTCTCGTTCGGCACCAATGACCTGACCCAGATGACCTTTGGTTTTTCACGGGATGATATTGGATCTTTTATGAATGAATATATTGACAATGCCATATTAACATCTGATCCCTTTGAAACCCTTGACCAGGAAGCCGTGGGCAGCCTGATTGAAATTTCTGTGGAGCGGGGCCAAAAAACGCGGCCGGACATAAAACTTGGGATCTGCGGAGAGCACGGCGGAGATCCGGCGTCTGTTGTGTTCTGCCACAAGGCCGGTCTGACCTATGTTTCCTGTTCTCCCTACAGGATTCCCATTGCCCGGCTGGCAGCAGCCCAGGCCGCGATTTTAAACTGATATTAAACTTCAGGTGTCCAGATGCGCATTTGCCATAAATCGCCGGGTAATCATTTCAATGATTTCCTCAGCACTGGTTTCAATGGGTTTATTGCTCACGTTAATCATTGAGAATCCCCGTGTAATATAATATTTTTGGGCATTTTGTATTTCATCTTCAATATCTTGCTTTGAAACATATGAATAGATATCAGCGGTTCCCAGGCTTTCCTGTCTCATCTTCCGGTGGGAGGAAAGCTGCTCCACGTTAATATTCAAAGCAATCACCCGTCTTCTGTCCACTGCATCGAGGATTCTTGGCATGGGAACCCCCGGAACATACGGAATATTGGCCACCTTCCATCCCATGACAGCCATGTACATGGACAAGGGTGTTTTCCCGGCACGGGACAATCCCAAGAGGACAATTTCTGAACCCATCAATGTGTCTGGACTTAATCCGTCATCATGGGCAAGAGCAAAATCGATGGCAGATACCTGTTTTAGATCTATATGGTGAATTTCCCTGTAAAGGCCCGGTTTTTCAAGGGGATCCTTGTTTAAAAATGCCTGAATCTTAGACAGGATGGGTCCCATTAAATCAATGGTGACAATATGATGTTGAATCCCTTTCCGGGTCAGGTATTGTCGAAGCTCAAAATTTACAATGGTATGAACGATAAGGCTTTCAATATCTTTTACCTTGTCAATGAGTTCATCCACCTGACTTTCGGAACGGATATGCCCCACTTTTACAACAGAAATTTCACTGTCGGGAAACTGGACCAGGGTCGATTCAACGAGGTTAAAGGCATTAATGCCCTCCCCGCAGGAGGCAATGTAAATCATTTGAAAATCATTAGAGGCAATTTCATCTATCATAAAAATTATATCCTTTCCCCTTCATTTAGGTTATAAAAGGAGTCTATCGTAACCCTTAAGCAGAGTCAAACAGGAAGGCACCATGGCACATACGGACAGAGGACATTACGCAAATAAACACCGGGAGGAAATGATCGATGAAACCATCTCCAAAAAGATCCATTCCCTGGCAGAAAATGGCAATGTAACCTGTGCGGCTGCACACAGAATCGCCAAAGATTTTGGGATTTTACCCTTGGAAATCGGGGTCCAGATAGATCTTTTGGAATATCGGATTTCCCAGTGTCAGAATGGACTTTTTGGACATTTTCCTAAAACAAAAAAAATCAATCCGGAGATTGAGGTGTCAAAGAAACTCAGGGATGCATTGGATGAAGCAAATACGGATAACCGGCTTTCCTGCGCTGGGTGCTGGAAAATTGCAGCCACCTTGAAAATCAAAAAAATGGCGGTAGCGTCTGCCTGTGAAAAAATGGACATCAAGATTAAACCTTGTCAACTTGGTGCCTTTTAAGGTTCATCTGGTTCCTTTTTTTCCGTTTTTGTTTCTGTTTTCGAATTTTCTCAACTTGTTGTGTTTCCAGATCATTTTTACCCATCATTTTGGCTTCAATTTTTTCAACAAGACTTCTTAACGCAAGGAATCGGTTTAAATGTTGGGACCTGTGTTTACCAGCCTTTACACTAAACCCTGTTTTTTCATGTCTGACAAAAACGGCAGATGAGGTTTTATTTACTTTTTGCCCCCCTCTGCCCGAGGCTTTGATAAATTTTTCTTTGATGTCTTCCCGGTGAATCCCTAATTCTTTCATCTTTGCTTCCAGGGCCTCAATCTTTTTTTTATCCGGTCCCATTATCTCCTCTGGCATAGACTGCTTCACATAAAATAAAGGAATGTTTCTTTGATACGAGAGCAGGGTCCATACGATTTTTCTCCTATTACGGGTCGGGGATTATGACGGCCATGGGAATGATGTGAGAATAAAATTTTTCCAATAATAAGCGGTGTTCATGCCAAATCAGGATATACCGGAGAACTGCTCCATCTGCTGATTCTTTCCCAGCCGTACCGGTCTTCCCACCCCCTTCGTCTGTCCTTGATGGTTATCCTATCTTCGGTCCCGGGATATCCAGGGCCCATATCAAGAATACGGCGATCCACCGGGGATCTGCGGTCAACCAGGGTTCGTTTTACATAAACATTTTCCACCGGGGTCATTGGTTCTTTTTTGTTTTGCATTTGTTCTTTCATAATACATTGTCCTTGCCTGATACAGGTTATGGGTTAATCTTTTCAGGGCAGTCAAATTGGGTACAAGTATCTTATGAATTTCAAATCAAATGAGATGTAAATACCTTAATTATATAAAAAATACAGAAATTGTCAAAATATTTCTCCTTATTTTTACCTTATTACTGCTGGGGAAACTTCAATTTATCCAAAATGAGCCCCCAAAAGCGGTTCTGGCCTAAACAAAAGACCCACCCCAAATGGGTGGTGCAATCACGGCAGATACCGATACGCCAGTCATACCCCGCAAACCAGGAAAATTCAGAAAATGAAGGGGGGACAGCAGCGCATCCTATGGCAGCGGAGAAACAGCCAATCTCAAATACCTGGCCCGAAGGGTTTGCAAAGGTATGGCAAAAGGCGCCGTCCATTTGTATCTGACAAGCGGGCTCGGTAATATGCCCATGGCAATTTTGGCAGATAATAACAGGATCTTCACGGCAGGCTGTCTGGCTGACCGCCCTGGATTGGACCTGAGATGCCTGTTTGGCGACAATATACACGGGAAAGTCCCCCTATCGTTCCTGATCAAGAAAATACAAGGTTGCTCCCACCGGGGCAAAGGACAAAAACAGGATGTTCAGCCAGGGAATGAGAAACAAAAGTCCAAACCCCAGATGAAATAATAAATTTTTCTTTAAAAAACCGATCCGATCCCCAAGGGATATCATCCGCCGGGCCGGGACCAAATCGGTATTGTCCCAGGCCAGAAACAAACCGGCTGCAAGGGAAGACAACACAAGGATAAAAGGCCCCACGGGAGTAAAAAGACCGGCCAACATTATAACAAGGGTAATCAGGACGGGCAGGATGGCCCTGGGTATTTCCTGGCGAATTAGATAGAAAAAAACCGCCCCCCAGGACCCCTGATCAGAAGAGACCTCTTTTCCCAAAACAATCCTTTCCGTGATGCGGGACATATAATCCATGATAAACACCCCAAAAAACAATTGGGCAACCAAATAGGATATCACCATGGCAATGCTGGCAAGGAAGACAGACAAAAGCCAGGCAGCCAGGTTCCACACATAAATCAGCCAGCCGCCCTCGGGGGCTTTCCATATCATGGCCAGAATTTCATCATGCCAGTAAAGGATCAACCCGGATAAAAACAGGGTTAGAAGAAAGACCACAAAAAATCGAAGTAACCCGAGCATTAATAATGAAGGGGTTTTGATTGCCAGGGAAACGCCTTTAATATTGTAGCTGATACCAGAAAAAAAACCCATTTATTTTATCCTTCTCCATTGAAGTTTCCTGTGAAATACTTACTTGTTGTTCTAAAAAGATTACTATAAAAAATGCTGTTTTTCAACCAATTCAAATAATTCAGATAGGGGAGTGGCACCATGACAATATATTACGTGGATGGAAAATTTATTCCGTCGAACAAAGCCGTTATACCGGTGGATGATCTTTCCATTCTGCGCGGATACGGGGTCTGTGATATCATCCGAACTTATAACGGCAGCCCCTATTTTCTGGATGAACATATCCTGCGCCTTGAAAATTCGGCCCAAAAAGTTGGATTGTCCCTGCCCTGGAACCGGGCAGAGATCAAAGAAATTATTCTTCAAACCCTGATTCGCAACCCCGATATGGATGAAGCCAATATCAGGGTTGTGGTAACCGGTGGTTCCAGTTCTGATTTTTTTACCCCCCAGGAAAATCCCAGGCTCATTGTCATGGTCACCTCCATACCCCCATTACCCGACGCCTGGTATTCAAAGGGAATAAAAACCATTACCCTTCACCAGGAAAGGGATGTGCCGGAAGCCAAGGTGACATCTTATATCCAGGCGGCCCTGGCCTTGAAAACAGCCAAAGAACAAAATGCAGTGGAGGTGATCTATGTCAACCGGAAAAATGAGGCCCTGGAAGGCACCACGAGCAATTTGTTTGCTTTTTTCAAAGACAGGATGGTTACTGCGGACCAGGGTGTTTTAAAAGGGATTACCCGAAAACTTATTTTATCCCTGGGACATCAATTGTTTGCAGTAGAGGAAAGGCCCCTTAAACTGGAAGAATTATTCCGGGCTGATGAGGTGTTTATCACGGGCACCAACAAGGGAGTGGTTCCGGTCATTCAAATCGATGACCAGATGATCGGCCAGGGGAAGCCCGGGAAAAACACAAGACGCATGATCCAGTCCCTGGCGCAGCATTCCCATGATTTTAGGAAAACCATCCTGAAAAAATAGGTCTTGTTAAATCCCAGGACAAACACTGGGCATGGAAACATCGGGGATGCATTGAATCACATAGGTGGTCTTGTTGGAAAACTCTTTATAGACGACAGGACCCCGCTGCTGGATCACATCATCGCCTAGGGCAAACAAATTTTTATAAAAATCAAAAAACGGCATATATGGCTTTGCCCTTACCCACTCTGCATTTTTTTCTCCCAATGCAATCTTGCGTAAGACAGCGGTGTCCTGGGTCACCATGAGATTCTCAAGCAGCGTTAAAAGTGGCTCGGTGATATGGATTTGATCTTTGATGCCGCAGCTCTCAAGCCTGGATGCCGTATCAACTGCCTTACCAATGGCGGTGACAATTTTTCGCTTACGACTTCCCAGGGGTCCGATCAATGCAGCCCCCTGATCCATACCCGCCCTGAACTGAAGGTCAATTCCTTTATTTTTTATCAGGGCGGCGACCCTTCGCTCCCTGTCCAGTGAATGACGCCCCTGTTTTAACAGCCAAATCCCATTGAAAAAAGAGGCCAGCATACAGGTCATCAGCATGACTCGTTCCCCGGACCCCGGGCGACACCTTAGTTTTGGATCATCAAAAATAGAAACATTCTGAAAAAAGACGGCATCCCCCATAAAATTATCCACACGGCAGGCAAAGCGGCCAGCCGTCTCCGCTGCAATTTCATGGCATAGATTTAAAACCCGGAAGAAATCCCTGGGCTGTAATCTTTTTCTGATGGTGGCAGACCCCGCCATATCAATGAAGGCATATACTCCGTCCGGAATGCTCAGGGGGACCATGTTTAATTGTTCTGATGTTACCCCGCCTGCCGCCCTGAGATATTTTTTCTGTTCATTGAGCTGCCCTTCCTTTTTTTTCAGGTGATCAAAGGTTTTTCTAAGCTCTCTTTCCTTTCGCCAGATAACCTGGACAGCCGGTTTTCCCTTTGCAAACCCCAGATAGGCCAGAGAAGCCGACTCAATTGCCGCAATCAGAATGTTCAGTCTTTGTCTGAGCTCTGCCTCCCTGGAAAAACAATTGTTTTTTTTGGATATGAACTCCGGTTCAACCGTATTAAAAACAATGGCACCGTAATCGGGAATATAGGCCGCCATAAAATTTTGGGATTTAAACTGTTTTACAATATCGGTGTTGATGTTAATATTTAAAAGAAAATTAAAAAAAAGACCGTCATAGGAAACGACCGGGAAAATAGAGGAACCTGGCTCATGATCAGGATCAAGACCAAAATCCTGCCCGGCACAAATTTTATTGTCCATCCTATTGCCAATCTTGTTTTCAATCAGGTTTTCAATCATCAGAATTTTGATTCCTTTTTTATAGAAATCCTGATGATGTCGAAGGACATAGGAAATAACACCTTTGGTTTCAATTTTCTCCCCAAAGGGATTGGTTTGATATAAAAGAACAGGAGAGATTTTTTTCAGGGTGACAAAGGTCTTGCCAAATATTTTCAAGAGAATTCCATCCACGCCTTTGCCCTGGAACTTGTGCATTACGCCCCTGTCCCATTTTTCAGGGGGTAAAAATGGCAAACAAGTGCTGTCTGTGCCAAAGATTAAACCGACTTGTCTTGCTTCCATCAATTTCAATGAAAACGCAAGTAAATGCCCCAGGACATTCCGTTTTTGAAAAATTTTGTCTTTAAACTTCTGGATATCCGGTAAATTTTGATTCATCTTTTGACCCCTTAATTGACCCTGTTTCAGGCCCTGTTTCTGGCTCGATTTTAGACCCGATCTCAGAAAAAGGTGTTAAAAAATAATTCCATGTTGTGCCACTGGGGTTTGAGGGGGAGTTTGATTTATAAAAAAGATTTTGAAATAATGAAATTTCCTTTTGTCGAAAAGAAACCAGTGATCCGATAAAGAACACATGATAGACCCGGTATATATTTTCCGAAACAATTTTGAGCAGTTGCGCCTTGTTTTTCTCCATCCGGCCAATCCAGTCCCCCAGGGTTTTGATGTAGTGAACCCTGAAATTCTCTGCTGTTAATAGTTCAAACCCGGATCCTGCTGCCAGGTCGATCAATTCCTGTTGGAGCATCAATTCACCCCCCGGAAACATAAAGGTGTCCAGGAATGAATTCTTATATCCTCGTTTGTGCCTGGTATTGGTGGTGATGGTATGCTGGAGGAAAAGCCCCTCCTCTTGAAGACAATTAAAAACCGCTTTATAAAAGCGCTTCATATTGACACGGCCCACATGCTCGGACATTCCCACACAGGAAATTTTATCAAATTTTTCTTTTCCCAGGTCCCGGTAATTTATAATGTCTGTACGAATTTGATCCCCAAGCCCTTCTTGCTGGATCCATTGATCTGCATATTTTTTTTGTTCAGCGCTCAAGGTGATCCCCACCACCTGGACATGGTAATTTTTGGCTGCATAAATAGCAAAATTTCCCCAGCCGCATCCAATATCCAATAGGCTTTCTCCTTTTTTCAACCGCAGTTTTTTACAAATAATTTCCATTTTTTCATTCTGGGCATCGGACATGGTGGCATCCTTGCTGCCATAGTAGCCACAGGTATAACCCATGGTCTGCCCTAAAAAGGATCGATAGAATTCGCTGGGAACATCATAGTGGTGCTCAATATTTTGTTTTTCTCGTTCCCTGGCCTTCACAAACCGATGTGATAGACTGGTTAGAAGATTTTTGGCCAGAAAATTTTGGGGCTGGTCTGTATTGAGCAGTTTGCTGCAGACCATTTCATACAATTCCCCAATACTGCCGGACACATCAAAATAGCCTCGCACATATGCTTCTCCCAGGGAAAATGCATCCGGCGATATCAATGCATTGAAAAATTTTGGGTCTTTAATCATCAGTTTGTGCCGGATATTGCCCGGGGCGGTTGCATAGATTTTCCCGTTAGAATCAACGATTTCAAGGGGAATCATTTCTTGTTTGAGGGTTTGGATAAATTTTTTTAGAAAGACCGTTTCTGTCCCGGGGATAAATTTTGTGAACCGGGCAAGGCTTGATTTCATGAGACCTCCTTTGCAGTGTTGGAAGAATGTGCAAATGATAGCTATGAAAATATTAATTTTCTCTATTATATAAAATCCGTTAAAAAGATAAAGGATTAAATTTAAAAATCCTTAACAGTTGCCGATGGCCTTTAGAATTTGCTTAGCCTCTAAAAGGGCCTTGGAAATATTGTTTCTTTTGTCTCCCAATTGAATCTGGATGGTTTCCTTTTTGACATATTTATAGAACACCAGTTTCTTTAATATGGTATCTACTGATTCGAGGGGTATCTTCAGGTGGGCAGGAGAAAAGGTCAGGGTCAAGGAAGTGGGGGTGATGTCCAAGCGTTTTACCCCGGCCTTGATGGCAAATATCCTCAGCATTATCTTCAAAAGCATGTTTTCTGCTTCCTTGGGCAGTTTACCATATCGGTCCAGCAATTCATTTTTCATATCTGAAATATCTGAAATCTGCGTGAGTCGGGACAATCGCCGGTACAAGGTCAGACGCTGCTCAACCGATTCGATATACTGGTCTGGAAACCCCGAGGACATACTGGCATTGATTTCCGGATCAAGGGGGTCTATGCTGTCTTCTCCTTTGAGATCATGGACGGCCTGGTCCAGCAGCTTTAAAAACATATCATACCCCACGGCAGCAATATGTCCGGACTGGGATGCTCCAAGAGCGGTTCCTGCCCCCCGGATCTGCAGGTCCTTCATGGCAATCTGGAATCCTGATCCCAGATCCTTATATTCCATTAAGGCGGACAGCCGTTTCTGGGCATCCTTTGAAAGCTTTGATTCATCTGAAATAAACAAATAGGCATAGGCTTGATTGTCTCCCCGGCCGATCCTCCCCCTAAGCTGATAAATCTGGGCAAGACCGAACCGTTCCGCCTTATTGATGATCATGGTATTGGCAGAGGGAATATCAAGGCCGGATTCCACGATGGTGGTGCAGACCAGCACATTGATCTCTAAATTGACAAACTGGAACATGACCTTTTCCAGCTCGCTTTCAGACAACCGGCCATGGGCAACCCCCACCTTTGCATGGGGAACAAGCGTTTGAATATGATCGGCAATTTTAAAAATACTTTTGATATTGTTATGGATGAAAAAAGTCTGACCCTTCCTTGCCAACTCTCGTTCCACGGCGTCCTTAATAATCGTATCTTCATATTTTGAAATATAGGAAACAATGGGCTGCCGGTTGGCGGGCGGAGTGGTAATAACAGAGATGTCCCGCATGCCGGTCAAAGACAGGTGCAGAGTTCTGGGGATGGGGGTGGCCGTCAAGGCCAGCACATCCACTGTACTTCTCTTTTTTTTCAAAATTTCCTTGTGTTTAACACCAAACCGCTGCTCTTCATCTAAAACCAGCAACCCCAGGGACTTAAAGGCCACATCCTTTTGCAGCAGCCGATGAGTACCAATGACAATATCCACAAGGCCTGCCTCCATCCGTTTTAGAATCTGCAGCTGCTCTTTGCGGCTGCGAAACCTTGACAGACATTCAATGTGGACAGGATAATTTGCAAACCTTTCTTTAAATGTCAGCAGATGCTGCTCTGCTAAGATGGTGGTGGGGACCACAATTGCCACCTGCTTTCCGTCATTTACCGCTTTAAAAGCCGCACGGATGGCAACTTCCGTCTTCCCGTATCCCACATCCCCGCAGACAAGCCGGTCCATGGGGGTCTTGGATTCCATATCCAGGTGAACATCATCGATGGCCTTGAGCTGATCCCGGGTCTCTTCATAGGGAAAGGAGGCTTCAAAATCATTGTAATAATTGTCCGGCAGGCTAAAGGCAAACCCATTGTTTACCTTGCGTCTTGCATATAAATCCAGAAGATCCCCTGCCATTTTTTCCACTTCCGCCTTAGCCTTGGCCTTTGAATTTAGCCAGGCCTTGGAGCCGATCTTATCCAGGACCGGGTTGTAGCCGTCCACCCCGATGTATTTGCCGATCATTTCGATTCGATCCACGGGCAGATACAATTTATCATCATCCAGGTATTCAATGAGAATAAAATCCTGGGAAATCCCGGCAATATTCAGATTGCACAGTCCTTCATACCGGCCCACCCCGTGTTCCATGTGGACAACGATATCACCGTTTTTCAATTCTTCGGGGGTAATAAATTCTGTCTTTAAATCACGGTGCCGGTTTTTTTGCCGGCGGATTCTTTTTTTACCAAAAATCTCGTTTTCCGTTACAAGTGCTAAATTCTCCCCCGGCAACACAAACCCTGTGGACAGACCGTCAATGATATAATAGACCCCAAAAGCAAGCCCTTTTAACCTGGTAAAGGACTCGCAAAGGGTTGGCGCAATCCCATAGGGGGCCAAAAGAGAACTTAAGCGTTTGGCTTGGGCCTCCTGGCTGACAATGCAAAGAACAACCCTTCGCTGGCTCAACTGCTCCTCAAACCAATCTATTAAAGGTTTCAAGGGGTTTTCTTCAGCAACACCATGGCGGGTCAGCTTGGCAGACAATTCCTGATTGTCCTGGTAGTCAAAGGGAAGAATGTAAGCAGTCTCTCGATCGGCTTCAAGGAGAACCTGCTTAAAGGCAATCTGCCTGTGTGAATCTATGGCATTGCTAACCTGATCCCAGTTCAGATAGATGGAGTCGGGTTTAACACAGAGTCTGTTTTCTTCTGTCACGGTTTTAAAATTGTGAAGGGCTTTATTTTCAAATTCCATGGCTTTGGCGGCCAAAGTTTCCGGAGAGTCCATCAGGAAAACAGCAGCGTCTGGAAAATAATCGAACAGGGAATCAAGACGGTCATACACAATGGACAGCATGCTTTCAATCCCGGGAAAGCGGCCGAACTCCCGGGTTTCATTCACATATTCCCTGGTATGATTGGCAGAGATACCGGCCAAGGTGCCAGCATGTCGCAGCCGCGCCAGGATATGGGGCAATTGCTCTTTGGAAATAATGGCTTCGGTGGCAGGGAGTATAATGGTTTCGCTTAATTCTTTGATCCCCCTCTGGGTAAAGGGGGAGAACGTTCGGATGGATTCAACCAGGTCCCCAAAAAATTCGATGCGAATGGGTTTTTTTTCACCCGGTGAAAACAGGTCCAGGATTCCCCCTCTTACAGAATATTCCCCGGGATCCTCCACAAGGGAAACCCGTGAATATCCGCCGGCCTCTAATTTTAAAACCAATTGATCCCTGTCAATCTCCTCATCGGCAAGGACCAGTTCTAAAAATCCATTGATGCTCTCTTTTGGGATGAGCTGCTGCAGCAGGGTATCAATGTAGGTGACCAATAGATATTTTTTTGACCCGAATTCAAGAATTTTCGATAGGGCTGCCAGCCGCTGACTGGAGGTTTCCCTGTGATAGGCCAGAGATTTAAAGGGAAGGATATTGTACCCGGGAAAATAAAGAATTTTCTCTCGTTCTCCGGGCATGAAAAAATGCAAATCCTCGATAAAACTTAAGGCGTGTTTTTGATCCGGAAGGATCACCACAAGGGGAGTGGTTTGTGAATGGAACAACCTGGCCGTTAGATACGCTTTATGGGAGCCTCCCCCCAAAGGGATAATGCTGCGGTTGCTTGTATTTATCTCTTGAAGCAGTGGATCTATCATTTTTACCGGGTTGCTATTAATCATGGCCCTGGTTTAATGGAAGTTTCCAAAAGAATCAAGTAATAAATCAGGCTTCCCCAGGGAAGCGCTACTTGAATTTATTGGCCAGGTCATTGTCAATCACATAAATACAGGTTTCATTTGCACCCTGTTGTGTGTATCCAAATTTTGAAGACAAATTGTCCATCAAAAATGTGACATCCCGTTTGATTCTCTTGTCATGGGTTTTAAATTTATCCGTATCAAAATCTTTGATGGCATTTCTAAAATTTTCATTGTCGATAAAGGGTTCCAGCACCCGTTTTTTAAGGTTATGGACATATCGTTCGTACAAGGATTGAAAAAGCCGGGTATCCAGAATATCTTTGTCTTCAATCATAATTTCATGGGAAAGGGTTCTGGTGGTATATTCTTTTAATACATCCAGTCTGATCTCTTCTCTGCGCTTTATATCCATATTCTCAGCGATCAGCCTGTTTTCGATACTTTCAAGAAAGGCTTCCGTCACATGGATCTCTTCCTTTGTAAAAATACAGTTCACCACTGAATCCAATTCGTTTGTGACAGCAGAAATGTAATTTTTAATATCCTTGGCAATCTGATCCTCGTTGTAATAGTAGAGGGCTTCTTTCACCTGCTGGAGAATCGAGTAATCATACATGCGCAGGAGAGAGGATAAAAAACCCGGGGGAATTATTTTTTTGGACTGATCATCCAGTTTTTTAAAAAAAGTACACAGCTCCGGCATACTGATCAACCGGTCTTCCTTGACATATTTTGAATAAAACTGATCAAATATTTTAATGGAATCTCTTCCGGACAAGCCTTCTTTTCCGTAGATTTCCGATTCTGAGATGATTTTTTTCAACATGGTCTTGTCAAGGGCTTTGACATCTTCATCATCCAGCCAGCGGGGAATATTTCCCGAAAAAATTTCCATTTTCAGCAGCATGAGCTGTTCATCACAATAATTTTTATATTTGGCCGGGGTTTTGATCCATTCTTCCAGGGCCAAAGATTTTTTACCGATCCTGGTACAGATAATGATTCTGGCAAAATTTTCCAATACCATGGGCAAAAAGCTTGCTTCAATATGCCGGCCGAATATGTTCAAATATATTTTGACCTCTGTCTTCACATCAAGCACATAGGGAATATCAATATATTGAATCCGATCGTCAAAGGAGGGGAAATCCCTGATATTTCGTTTGTCTTCCGGATTCATCAAGGCAAAAAACAATGAATTTACCTGTTCTTCATGGTTCTCAACCTTGTGAACCCCTTCTGAAATAATATTATGAAGTTCAACCATTCGGTCTACATTATGGGCCTTTATATCCATGAGGGCATAAATGCCATTGTTGATCCTGGCAAAATTTGACCCGATATAATTAATAACATTGCTGTCCTGGAACAAGGCATTAATCCTGTTTTGCAACATCGGATTTGAAATAATATTCTGTTTTAAGGGCTGATCCCCCGGGTTGAATACTGAGATACCATTTCCGATGCGCCGATTAAAATGATAGGGGCGTGCATACAGCATTTTAAACACGTCGGTAGGGTTCCCCAGACGCTCCATCAACGAATGATAAATGGAGGCACAAACGGTACAAACCTCTTCTTTAAACACCCATTCATATTCTTTCTCCGTAAACAGCCGCCACTTGAATTCATCATTTTTTATGAGCTCATCCAGCACACTCCTTCTCTGTTCCTTGGGAATCACAAGAAAAGGGTTATCATGGGAAAGACAGGGAATCTCTATGTAATCCCTTTGACCGTCCACAAAGGCGAGCGTTTCTGGCTTTATTCCTGCTGCAGCATTTTTTTCCGTTTCAACATATTGAATCAAGCGTTCAAAGGTAGATTGGGTCATCACGGATTTGTCTTTGTCCTGTAATTTTTTAATATCCAACCGCCATACAATCTCGTACCTGAGCCCCTCTTCGGTATTCGCGTATTTTTCAAATTTTTTTAACAAATTGTTTAAAAACGTGCTTTTCCCACACCCATGGGGACCATAAAAAATATAGATACGATTTTGCTGGGCACCGTGGCGCAAATATTCCATCTGTTTCATGAGCCGGTTGGCAAAAAGCATATCCGGAAAATAAGCATTGATTGAATCTTCAACAAAGAGTCTTGTGCAGTCATAGTTTGTAAACTTAAGTTTTTCCAGATCACCGGTAATGGATTCTTCGGGTTCGTCCACATAACTTTTGATCATATCATGAAAGGACTGAAATATATTCCTCAAAATTTGAGAGGGATTCGCCTTTAGAACACTTAAAAAATCATGAAATGCAATGGGTTTGAACCGATGATAATCTGTTATATTCTTATTGAGCAGCTCAAGGGCCTGGTCCACGGATTCTGTTGGGGATGGGTTTTTTTCCATAATAACCTATAACTCCCGCTTATTGAGTTTACGATTTTCCATCACATAGCGCACTCTCTTCCATTGAATTTCACGGGGTTCCGGGGTCTTGGGTACCGGTGATGACGGATCCCAGAAAGCGGTGTAATTGGCAGAAGGCTTACCTTCGGCAACGGGTTCACTGGTTTCTAAATGAACCGGGCCGCCCCAAAGGTATTCCATACCCATCATGGCATTTTCAATAAAATCAAGTTTCAGGGGCTTTTCTTCGAACAAATGGTTTAAATACAGAACACCGTTGACAGACTTGTCTGCATCCACCCGAACCTCCGGCGGGTGATAAAGGGTTTCTATAATCATTTTTTTGTAGTCTTGGGCTCGTTTGGATTTAATATAATATTCCCAGGTCATCCGGGTTTGATTCAATCGTTTACCCGATACAAACAAGTGATGTTTTGTTAAAAACTCCTGGTCAATATATCGGTTGATAAAGGTAAAATCATTTAGATTTTCCCTGACGGTAAAAATATAGGGGTTGCCCGTTTTTTTTGACGAATCATATTTTTGCTTTTGGATTTCATCTTTCTGGCAATAGTAATCAAAGGAATAGCATCCCTTGTCCTCCATTTGTTCAATGTGCTGGAAAAGTCTCATACCAAGGGCGTAGGGGTTTAAACCCACCTTGGGCATGGCTGTGACGCTGGCATTGACCTTTGCAAAGTCTGATTCATGTCCGCATATTCTGTCATCTTGCATGAATAAATATTCGTGCCAATAACTTGCCCACCCTTCGTTCATTATTTTGGTTCTTATCTGGGGCTGAAAATACAAAGAGGTATTCCTAACAATCTGGATAATGGTTTTCATCCACTCGTTTTCATCCTGCTTTAAAAACGGGGAATGCTGGATAATATATTCCATGACATCCGGTTCAGGGCGTTTGTTTAACACCTTTTCTCGTTTGTAGAGTTCCTCAAATTCAGGGTACTTACCCATGACGGGATCAAAAAAATCTGTCCCTGTTCTTTGACAAGAATTGAAGCGAGTCACCTCTTTTAAATAGGTGTTATGGGAAACCCCCTTGCGCTGCTGTAAAAAAACATCAAAATAATAATCAATTTTATTCACCTGATGTTGATTCGGATTATCTGGATTCTCCCTTGCGATAATATGATTGAGTTCCCTATAATACCCCACCAGATTGTCCATCCCCCTGGAAAATTCTATCACATAATCCACCAGCCGACCCTTTTCAGATCTTAGTTTTGCAATCAACCGTTTGTCTGCAAGGGCCTGCCCTGTCAGATCAACATCCCAGGTGTTTTTATAAAAAAGATTGTTCTGAAAAAAATCAATATGCCCCAGAACATGGTAAAAAATCATGACATTAAGCCAGTCCGGATTGTTATCATTATAATAGGAAATGGCAGGCCGGGTATTGATAACGGTTTCGTAAGGATTCGAAGGATAGGCCTCATACATGCCTTTGCCGGACAACACTCTTACATCATGAACCCAGTAGTCATAGAGGGTGGGGATCATAACCTTGGGGCTCAGTTCGATCATATCCCGGTTGGTGACAATATACTCAAGGGTCTCGTCATCAAAGCACAAGCCTGCATCCCGGGCCCGAACCTTGCATTCTTCCATTATGCCTTTGACATGTTGACTTACAAGTTCCATGGATCTTCGCCTCAGTGGTTAATTAAATCTGGTGAATCAACCCAACCCTTAAAAAATAAACCCCCTTGGGACAAGGGTCAGGAGATAAGCCGTTTTATGCCCTGGATAATTCTTGCATCATCCGCGTTTTCATCCATCACATCCAGTTTGATCAACTCTTTGTGCTTACTCAATATAGAGGACGCTTTTAAATATTTTTCAACTTCCGTCTGCTTGCCGCCCACATAGGTATGTTCCACAATGGAAATACCAATCCTGGCCACATAGGCCATCATTCGCTCAATTTCGGCAATGGTCTGGGTGCCTTCTTTATCCCAATCGTCCCCGTCTGTTCCGTGGAAGACATAAATATTATAGTCCCTGGCCAGACTCTCTCTTTCCACGATATCATTTACCAGTTTAAATGCGGTAAACACCTTGGTGCCCCCTGCCACCTTGTAGGAATAATATTTGTAAAAATCAGCCACTTCCTTGGCATCTGTATCATGGAGAATAAACCGTGTTTCCACCTGTTTATCGTATTGATACATGAGCCAGGAATAGAGCATTACATGCTGGGAAACAACGGTCTGGGTGACCTTGCCTCCCATGGAACCGGAATAATCCCTCAAAAAAAATACCAATGCCTGGGATTCAAACTCCTTTTCCCGGGATAAAATCCTATAGATCATATCCTGGGGAGATATAAGAAACTGGGTGGTATCGATATCGGAGATGTCCGGGATGCGGCCCAGCATAATATTGGTCTGGACAATTTTTTTCAGGGTGGCTTTTTTATCCAGAAACTGACCCACCCCTTTATTTTTATCCGTCAGATCGTAAACATATTTGGCCAGGGTTCTTTTTTTACCCTTGTCCTTTAAATTGGGCAGTTGAAAATCCTGGGACAACACCTTACCCAGTTCATAGGCATTGGCCTCAAATTCATGTTCCCCCCCCTCTCCTTCTCCCGGGCCTTCACCGGAACCTTCACCCTCTCCCTCTCCCTCTTCGGGTCGGACCGGCTGTTCTCCGATGATATCGCCTTCCTCTCCTTCTCCTGTTCCCCCAGAGGGTTCCCCTTCTCCTTGTTCCTGATCCATATTGATTTCGTCATGGATTAGTTTTTCTTCCACGGTTGTCGGCACCACGATAATCTTTTCCTTGCCTCCGGAACCGGGTTTTACAATTTGTCCGATGCGAATCTTTCGCTTGAATCCATCCGCTTCTCTTTGTCTGTCTCTTTCAAGGAGTTCATCAAGGGTTGTCATGACAGGGTCTCCCTTCTTGTGAGTTGTGAGATATGGGTTGTGAGAAAATAACGATCTTTCTCAATACTCATAACTCACACCTTTTACATTTATTTATCATCTTCCTGACTGCAAAAATACTCGATGGTCTTCTGGGCACAGGTCTGACAATAGCCAAGTTTTTCGTTCATGGTATAAATCATTCGATCGTAGAGCTTTTGATTTTCTTCATTTGTCCGATTTGCCAGGGCACCGATCAAGGAACCTGCCCCTGCAATATCAGATTTTAAGCGCACATCGGTTATGGCCTTGACCAAATCAAGATTGTCCATGAAATCGTAATTGGCATCCACACTCAATTTTTGCCCGTATATCTTTCGAATGGAATTTCTAAAGGAAGCCCGCTGCTCTTCTGTTTTCAAGCCCAATCGCTCCTCAACATTCTTGATGTAGCGTTCATCAATTTTTAGCGCCCTTAATTCACCGGTCTGGGGATCCTTGTATTTCCACATCATGTCAGGCCCCAGGTGTTCAGCATCCACCCCTATGATCATGTTTACATAATTTAACACATCCTTTTTAATGGCCAGGGGTTCATCCATATAGGCATTGAACATTTCCGTCATAATCCGCTCGCGGTATAGCCCCCGGGCAATCTTCAGGTCTTCTTTAAATTTTGCCCGATCGGACGGCTCCTGGACATAATCTAAAACCGTCCTTTCAAGGGCTTTAAAGATATCCAGGGCAAACATGCACTTGCCTTCATTGGTTTCCGAACTTTCCAGCAGCAGCTGAACTGCCCTTCCCAGGTTCCGCTGGCCCATCCCCTTTTGTCCGAACCGCTTGGTGATCTCGGTGTCCTGGTTCAGGGAATCAATGAGTTCTGCCAGGGTTTTCAAACTCTTTTCACCGGCCACTTCCCCGGCCGCAAGCTTCATGATTTCAACAGGGGTTAATTTGTCGGAACGGGGCAGCCGGCTCAAAACCACGCCAACGGAAGCCGCATAATTTAAGTTGGGATCCTGGTGGAGCACCTCGTGGGCCAAGGAACGTTTGGTGTCGGTACCTATGGCGTACTCGGTTAAATAGCGTTGAATCTTATAATCTGTGTTGTGGGCCACATAACAGATTCGACACCTGTCGATGATGGGGGCTTCTTCCCGTTCCGATAAAAAGGTGTCAAACTCGGAATTGTTGCTGGTGGCAATAATCAGGGTGTCAATGGGCCATCTAAAACCGTCCAGTTCGATGGTCCGGTTCTGGATCACCCCCAGGTAAACCTGAACCAAATCCTTTTTATTCTTATATATTTCATCACTGAAATGAATCCCCCCGCCGGCAACCCGGGCAAGGGCCCCCCGTCGCAGATCAAACCGATAAGGGTTGTTGGAATCAGATATATGAAGCAGGCGCTGGATGGATTCTTCACCCATAAGATCCACAGCAGATGAAGTTATTTTGTCCTTGGCGGGATATTTACCGGTAATGGTGCCAAGACTCTCAATCAACGGCACCTGGATAATTTCTATAAAAGAAAGCATCTTGGTAATATCGTTGTCGCAGGTTTCCCTGATCTGATTCCAGATATAGGCGGAACAAGCCCCTAACGGCCTATATTTATCATAGAGACTTTCTGTTTTCCGGGGTGTAAACTTAAACTTTTTGGACAAATATTCCATGGAACCTTCTTTTGTTTCGTCAAGACTCATGGCAAGAATCATGGGGTCTTCATAGGTCTGGGATTCGATAAACGAGATTTTTCCGTATCCCCCCAATTTGTCTAAATTAACAAACCTGAAGGTGTATTTTCTGTTTTCAGGAATGGTTAAAAACTCCCGGTACCGTGCGCAGAGATATTCCACCAAAAAGGTCTTGCCGTTGCCGGGTTCTCCAACCAGTACAAAGGCCATTTCCCGTGAGGACCCCCCTTCGGAGGCATCCTTTACAAAGGAAACAAGGCTGTTGATTTCATCATACATACCAATCAGATGTTTTTTCCCCTGGCTGAACAAATCAAATTGATAGGTGGTCTTTCCTTTAACGGTAATTTTTTGAATACCGGCATCCAAAATCATCCGGGAAACACCTTGAAAGGCATCTTCAAAAACCTTTTTCTTATTTTTAACCGCATCAACATGGTGTAACAAGGATTTTGGATTTGCTTTGTTGGCCATTTTACCCTCCCTAAGCAGCAAAGAGACAGCTGCCAGTCAATATTGATTGGAATTTTTCAATTGTAGGTACAACAGGCACACATTTGCTGCTTTGCCAATTGAGATTACAAAAAGCTGAGATTTCAAAAAGAGGAGTCAGGCGATGCTCATTTATCAGAACGAAATTTAGGATTAGATTAAGATGAGATACCTATTTGCTAACAATATAACAAGTTAAAAAAAGAGTGTCAAACGATTTGCTCGATTTCCAAAAACGTGGTCGGTCATTTGGTTCAGCATTTCTAATCGCTATCATTACACAGGTCTTGGTTTATTGATTTTCGTAAACCTCCCATAGATATTTCTTTCTGTGTGAAGAAAATTATGATACCAATATGCTATTTAACTAATTTGCCAGGACCTTAATGAACCCCAGAAACGTAACCACTATTGTTGACCCTGATAAGTGCACCGGATGCGGCCTTTGTCTTGAGGTTTGCCCTTCTGATACCCTTTCTCTTATCGATGGCATTGCCGTTGTTACAGGAGAGTTTTCTCTTTCATGCGGTCATTGTATGGCCGTTTGCCCGGTAGACGCCATTAAAGTGACAGCACTTGACGATGAAATGACCTCATTTGAAACCTTTTCTCTGGATAAAAAATGGATGAAATTTGGGGAGTTCCCCACCACAGATCTGGCCAGGCTCATGGCATCCAGAAGATCCTGTCGAAATTTTAAAACCCGGCCCGTGGAACCTGAAATTTTACGGGATCTCATTAAACTGGCAATTTTATCCCCCTCGGGAACCAACAGCCAGGAATGGACTTTTACCTGCCTTTCTTCTCGGCAATCGGTCATAAATTTTGGTACATCCATAAAACATTTTTTCCAAAATTTGAATAAAAAGGCTGAAAATCCATTTTTAAGAAAAGGACTGCGTCTCGTGGGCATAAAAGCCCTTGATGCCTATTATAAAGAATATTATGCATCTGTAAAGGATGCCATGGATGAAATGGAATACCAGAATATTGATCGGCTGTTCCATGGTGCCACTGCCTGTATTCTGATCGGCAGCGGCAAGCAAGCCAGCTGCCCCAAGGAAGATGCCATGCTGGCCGCGGGAAATATTTTACTGGCGGCCCACACTATGGGACTTGGATCCTGCCTTATCGGGTTTGCCGTTGAAGCCATGAAAACAGACAAAACCATCCAGCCCAAAATAGATATTCCAAAGGGCGAGAGGATACATGCCGTAATTGCTTTGGGGTATCCAGATGAAACATATCGGCGCATTACGGGTAGAAGAAAACCCATTATCCGGTTTAAATGAGGCAAAAATGAACCAGGAAAAATCATTATCAATTACAGACATCGCACGAGAGCTCAATTTTGGGATAGTCACCCTAAAATTTATTTTAAAGCGGTTCCGCCCATGGCTGTCCTTTGAGCGTATTGACGGGCATCATTACTATTCGCGCAATACCATCCTATCTTAATTAAAATCCAAGAATCTCTGGAGGCAGGATTGCTGCCATCGGAAATAGATCAGGAACTTAAAACCGGGTCACATGAATTTTCCGATTCAATAAAATCGGGTTCAATGAAATCGGACCCCATGAAATCAAGCCCCATAAACTCTGACCAAAAAATGGACCGCAATTTTCTCGAACAGCCCAATGAAGATATTCGGGTAAGCAAGGATGGACTCACGCTTATTAAATCTTTGTTTGATGATATTGCAATTCAGCAGAACCGGGTGGCCACAGCCCATGAAAAAAGGGCAAACGCAGAGGAAAGAAAAGCCGTTGCCATTGAAAAACGAGCCGAAGCTGAAGAGAAAAAAGCCATGGCCATGAACAATATTGCCAATGCGCTCCAGGAGATGAACCACCACCGACGCCTTGATTCCCCCACAAGGGAGATGGTGCACACGGCAGCACAGGTAATGACCCTTGAAACAAACCAGGATATGGACCTGGCAAATCTCGAGGATACCGGGGATACCGGGGATACCGGGCAACAAGATTACCCGGAAATATTTAATTCTCCAGATCCCTCCATCGATCTATTGGAAGCCAGTGAAATTCAAATGGATGATCTGTCTGATTTAATCGAGGAGGATATTCTCCTTGAAGATCCCCTAGTGGATGTCCAAAATATCCCGGAGATTATTTCTCAAAAACCCGAAGATTCACCCCCCCACGACACAAATAGAACCTCAATTAGACGATTTGTCCGCTCTCATTGACCAGGAGCCAACCCGAGCAGCAAGGGAAGAAAGGGAAGTATCTGAAATTGATGACCTGTCGAGGCTTATAGATGAGCCGTCGGATCCAGCTATGGACGATTTATCGACCTTGATCGATGCGGTTTCAACCCAGGCCTCACCGAAAACAGATGATTTAGATGACCTGTCCCTGTTAATTGAAGACAGCGCTTCTTTGGAAACAGTGGAACTGGACGATCTGTCGTTATTGATCACAGATTCCATGGGTCCCAATTCCCTACCCCCCACGGATAAGTCCATAGAGCCCATGGACGATCTCAGCGCCCTTATCAACGACACGCCGTCTTTAAAACCGAATATCACTCCAGAAAAAAACCTGAAGGAATACAAGGCGGCTGTGATGAAAATAATTTTAGGCCTCAAAACTCAAAATTTGAGTACAGAAGAAACCACAAAACGCCTTAACCAGGATGGGGTTCAAACGATTTCAGGAAAATCACAATGGAGTGAAAAGGCGATTTCCCAAATATACAAATTTATTGATTCTGCCAGATAATTTGAAGGCCAGTCTATAATGGCAGGAATGTGTATTTTTTAATAGTAATCTTGTTCTCGTTGATGCCGAATCGCCAAAATTGTAACCACTTCAGCATTCTCAATCTCAAATAAAGCTACATAACCACTTGCACCAAAGGATATTAGAATCTCCCGCAAAAAGGGATTGTCAATAACTGCTTTTCGGCAGGCAAACGGGGAATTCCTTAAAAACTCAATGCTCTTTTCTATCTCTTTAAGTGCTCGCCGGGCAACCTCAATATCATATTCCAAAAGAAAGCGATAAAGCCGTTTAATGTCATTTTTTGCGCTCCTGGTATAACGGACTCGATAACTCATCCAGCTTTTGCGTTTGAAAGCATGTCATCCAGTTCATTTAATACATCTTCTGCATCAAAATACTCACCGGTCTGTCGTGCTTCTTCCCGTGATGCAAAACCACGTGCAATGAACTCTTTTTTCATCTGTCGATATTGAATACAGGTACGCAGTGATTCAATTACAAAACTTGATAAGGTTTCTCCATCCTGTAAAACACTTTCTGCTGCATGCCGCAATTCTGGATTCACACGAAGCGATGGAATTGTTGCTGTTTTCATATAGTTCTCCTTTCTTTTAGCTGCATCGCATTGGCAACACAATACCAGATTAAAAAAGAAAAATCAAATATGCATTTTAAATTTGTCGAACCATGGCTTTACATTCGCTTCGGATCCCTGAAATTTTATTTATCTGCCAAATAATTTTATTTATTTGGCACCTGCTTTAATTGCAAATTCGGTGTTTACAAATTTTTCCAGGTCAATAAGACTTGTCATAATCTTCATTTTATCCATCATATATTTCTGGATGATATCAAGATCTTCTATTACCGGGAACTGCTCACCTGTGGTAATCCGGTCCGGCGGCATGGTGAGAACTTTTCGGATCAATTCTTTGTCCTGGGATAAAAAGTCACCCCCAATGATGGCGGCAGGTTCTGGTTGTGCATCAATGGCAAGACCCGATTTCACAAAGCTGTTGCAAATTTCCTGAATTGCTTCGGGATGTTTTTCGATAATCTCCGATCTCACGACAAAAACACAACAAGGATGCCCCGGCCAAAGATCCTTTGACAGGGCAAATTCTTCACCATGCCCCTGGGCAATTACCTGGGACCCAAAGGGTTCTGCCACAATAAAACCGCCTATCTCACCCTCTTCATCATATTCAATGGCTTCGGGCATCTGAAAAGGCGCCACAACTTCAAGGGTCACATCAATCCCCTTTTCTGTGGACCGCCCCGGTTTGAGTCCTTTTTCCGATAAAAGCTTGTGAAACAGCATGTTGTGGATGGATAATTGGTAGGGTATCAAAACGGTTTTACCGGCAAAATCTTCTATTGTTTCGATATTGGCGTTTTTGCTCTTTACCAGAATACTTCCGGATTTGTGGGCAAGCAGCAATAATTTTAAGTCCACCCCGGATTTGAACAAATCCATGGCAGTGGGGGCAAGATCACAGGGGTTTCAAAAAATAGTGGGCCAGGGAAAGATCTTCGGGGGTTGTCAGTTTAATATTGAACAACGATCCCTTGGTGACAAAAACAGGAAGCCCGGCATGCTCCATCAAGGAAGCATCATCGGTCCCGGCAAATGAAGTGGCCTCTGCATGGGCATATGCTTTTAAAACCAGGTCAAGGCGAAAAACCTGGGGCGTCTGGGCCTTATATAGAGAATCCCGATCAAG
>Ga0307929_1000847_pt1 | contig 27100 bp, 27 predicted proteins | sample AceLakmetage1330_FD_203160 | JGI IMG/M metagenome (GOLD analysis project Ga0307929, IMG submission 203160) | Saline water microbial communities from Ace Lake, Antarctica - #1330 | ecosystem: Environmental > Aquatic > Non-marine Saline and Alkaline > Saline | place: Antarctica: Ace Lake...
ATTCATGCCATTCCCTTTGTGCAGATTTGAATCATCTAAACCCGCAGTCATATTTTTATATTTCAAGGGTTTAGATGGTTTGAAGATGTGCAAAGATAATGGCAAGCATTACCCCAAATTTGAGTTAATAGAAAAATGGGTTGCAGCAAGTTAAAGCATTAATCAACAGCACCTTATGCTAACATCTAACTATTTGCGGTGAATTTTTCGGGTTAATCAGTATAACAAATGGGTATAATTTCTCTGAATCCATCTCTGAGGGTTGGTACAAATCAAATTCCAGAATTTTTGGCGAATTAACGCCGAATCCAATTAAATCCCACGAATCAGCTTGCCCGAAAGGAATATCATATTCCACAAAAACGGCATCTTGCTTTTTCATTTCTTGTGAAAATACAAGTTCCGTTGCAAAATGAAACAACATAATCAGGAATAATATTTTTTTGGCGATAATCATAATCATCAAAAATAAAGAAATATATTTGCCTATCCTGAGTTTATATGAAATGGAGTTGGTTTTTTTGAGAAAATATTACCTTTTGGTGCTCATTTTGATTGCTTGCTTTTTTAAGCCTGCATTGAAAACAAATGCGCAAGCAATTCTAAACCCCGATTACATAGTGGTTTCTGGATGGGTTATGGATGTTGAAAATGATTCTGCCTTACTTTTTGCCAATGTTTACAATCCCAGAATAATGCGTGGAACAATTTCTGATAAAAATGGATATTTCCGATATTATGCGTTGCCCGGTGATACTTTGTGGTTTTCAAGTATGGGATATTATCCATTGCATTTTGAAGTAAGCGGGGAACCGGGTTCAAAAATTCGTGATACCTTTTATCTGAAATCAAGAGTTTATCAGATTCAGAATGTGGAAATTCTGGCACTAACCCGCTATGAAAAATTGCGATATGATGTCAAAAATATGAAAATCCCCAGGGATATTGAAAACGCCCGAAATAATTTCCCGGTTATAAATCACAACGTCAATGCATTTTATGAGCGGAATAATCCAAACTTCGGATTGGTATTCAGCCCAATTTCAGCTTTGTACGATGCATTTTCAAAGGAGGGGAGAGAGCGACGAAAACTCGCTGAATTACAACGACAGGATGCAATCAGGGAGCAAATTGAGCCACATTTCAATACAGATATGGTCATGCGAATTACCCGCTTAAATGATACGCTGGCGGAAGAGTTTATCAAATATTGCAATTTCTCCGAAGAATTCTTGCTAAATGCACCGGATTATTATATCATTGAAATAATTTTAGAACAATATGAGGAATTTTGTGTTTTAAAAAGAATGGAGAATAAAAATGAATGATACAATATGCTGGTAATTAAAAGCCATTCTCGTGACGCATATTTTAATATCGCATCAGAGGAATATCTCTTAAAAACAGTGAAACAGGATGTGTTTCTGATTTACATTAATGACCCTGCAATTATTGTTGGGAAGCATCAAAACACCATGGCTGAGATTAATAAACCATTTGTTGAGGCAAATGGAATAAAGGTAGTCCGGCGAATCAGTGGGGGTGGTGCAGTTTATCACGATGAAGGAAACCTGAATTTCTCTTTCCACATGAAAGCAGATGAAAATGACAACTTTGTTGATTTTACAAAATTTACAAAACCAGTAGTGGATTTACTAAACGAAATGGGCGTAAGGGCTCAGTTTAAAGGACGTAATGATCTGGTAATTGACGACAAAAAGTTTTCCGGAAATGCAAAAATGAAATTTCACCAAAAAATTCTGCAACACGGAACCATACTTTTTGATTCGGAAATGAAAGTGCTGTCGGATGCGTTAAAAGTGAATCCATTGAAATTTCGGGATAAAGCAGTAAAATCGGTTCGATCGCGTGTGACAAATATTATGGATTACCTGCCCGAAGCAATGAGTATCGAAGTCTTTTCCGAAAAACTAATTAATTATGTCATTGAATTGTATCCTAAAGCCGGAAGTTATGAGTTTTGCGATGAGGATATTGTTGCGATACAAAAACTTGCCGACGAAAAATACGCAACCTGGGAGTGGAATTACGGAACCTCTCCTGAGTATAATTTCAACAAAGGAATAAAAACCAATGCAGGCTATATCGAATTCCATTTCGATGTGAAAGAAGGAATAATCCGTAAAGCACGAATTTTTGGAGATTTCTTTGCTTCGAAATCAATTGATGATATTGAGAAAAAACTTTTAAATCAAAGACACGATGAGCAGACTTTGCTATTAATTATGGTTTCTGTAAACTTAAAAGCTTATTTTGGAGATGTCACTGCTCATGAATTATTAAAAGGATTAATTTAAAATTATAACAATTATGGATGCTATGGAAGTGCAACTGAGAAATTTGCTCGACATGCTCGTAATGTATGCACCGAAACTTATTGGTGCAATTGTCGTTTTGATTGTTGGTTTGTGGGTTATTAAAATGCTCACAAAAACGATTACCCGTTTTATGGAAAAACGCGATATGGACGCATCGCTGCGACCGTTTTTAAAAACCCTTTTTAGTGCGCTGTTGAAAGTACTGCTTATTGTCTCTGTAATGGGAATGGTTGGCATTGAAATGACATCTTTTATCGCAATCCTTGGTGCTGCCGGTTTGGCAGTTGGTTTAGCATTGTCCGGAACGTTGCAAAACTTTGCCGGTGGTGTCATGATTTTACTGTTTAAACCCTATAAAGTGGGCGATTTTATTGAAGCTCAGGGGTATATGGGGACAGTAAATCAAATCCAGATTTTTAACACGATTCTGCTTACCGTGGATAATAGAACAATCATTATCCCTAATGCAAAAATCTCAAACGATTCGTTAACCAACTTTTCCACTCAGGATACTCGCCGGGTTGATTGGGTTTTTGGGATCGCTTACGGTGACAGTGTGAAACAAGCACGAAAAATTATTGAAGATTTTTTGACAAATGATGAACGGGTATTGAAAGATCCTCCCCATCAGATTGTTTTATCTGAACTTGGCGACAGCTCTGTAAATATTACAGTCAGAGCATGGGTGAAACCCGCTGATTTTTGGAATCTGAAATTTGAAATGAACGAAAACATATATAATAAATTCAATGAAGTTGGACTGAATATCCCATTCCCACAAATGGATGTTCATGTGCATAATGCGAAATAAAAAAGACATGTATCATGAGAAAATATTTCATCTTAGCATTTGCAGTATTGGTCCCCTTAATAGAAAAATGGGTTGCAGAAAGTTAAAGCATTAACCAACAGAATTTTATGTTAATATCTAATTATTTGCGGTGAATTTTTCGGGTTAATGGACATCTGAAAACAAAGAAATACGACATAAAAAAAGCCATTCGTTTACGAATGGCTTTTTTCTAAATATCTAAAAGCTTATTCTGCTCCTTCTTCTTCTTCTTCCATATCTGAGAACAATGCTTCAAACATTTTTTCCTGAAGGTTGTCATAACCTTCGCATTCTGCGAGTTTTTCTTCAACTTCACTGTAGTTTTCTTCCATGTTTTCTGTGAGTGCTTCGATTTCTTCAGAAAGTAATTTTGAAGCTTCTTCGTCTTCTTCGTACTTCTTCATGATTTCTTCAGACTCTTTCATGGTTTCTTTGAATGCTTTGACAATTTTGCCAATTTCAGCATCGTCAATTTTGCCGTCATCGGCAGCTTTTTCTTGCATTTTTACAAATGCTTCTTGTTTTTTGATTAAGCTTTTTGCGTCAGCTTTTGGTCCACCACATGAGGAGAATGCAAAAACAAAAGCAACTAGGCTCATTAAAACAGCAAATTTTTTCATGGTATTAGATTTAAATTAAACATTGATTTCCGTTGGCAAATATAGAAAAATTCAATGAACTGCAAACTCTTATTAAAGTTTATTTCATTTTTTTTTCTGTTTTATTACGTATTTTGCAATTAGAGGCATTCTTCGACCGAATCCAAAAGCTTTTGAACTTATTCTTAATATAGGTGGAGCCTGAAATCGTTTGTGTTCATTTCGGTTCACTAAGTTCACTACAAAACCTACCGTTTCAGGAGCGTAGCCGGCTTCAATTATTTCAGTTACAGAGCGTTTTTTTTCGATATAAGAAAAAAGAATGCCATCCAAAATCTCATATGGCGGCAAACTGTCCTCATCTTTTTGGCCAGGGCGCAATTCTGCGGATGGGGGTTTTGTAATGCTGTTTTCAGGTATGATTTCTCCGTTACGGTTAATATATCTTGATAAAGCAAAAACATCCGTTTTATAAACATCTCCTAATACCGATAATCCACCATTCATGTCGCCGTAAAGGGTTGTGTAGCCAACCGCAGCTTCACTTTTGTTCGACGTGTTGATAACAATATGTCCGTTTTTATTGGATGCAGCCATTAAAATTACACCGCGCAAACGTGCCTGAATATTTTCTTCGGTAACATCTTCTTCTTTCCCTGCAAAGTAAGCTGACATGCTTGCATTGATTGCCGCAAACGATTGTTGAATTGGGATGGTTTCATAATGCATGCCGAGATTTTGTGCCAACTGCTCTGCATCTTTTATACTGTGATTGCTACTGTATTTCGAGGGCATAAGAATACCATAGGTGTTTTCACTGCCAATTGCCTCGGCAACCAAGGCTGCTGTTAAGGCGGAGTCTATCCCCCCGGATAACCCCATAATCGCAGTTTTAAATCCCATTTTGTTGAAAAAATCACGAATGCCGAGTATCAGCGCTTCATGAATCATTGCAATTTTGTCTCTGGATTTTGATTCAATTGCAGGGAGTGCATCAATTTGATTTGTGTCAATGATTTTACTGTCCTCATTAAAATTTGCCAGTTGATTCACAATTTCCCCGTTTCGATTTATCACTCGGGAACTACCGTCATAAATCAGCTCGGTATTAGCCCCAACTTGATTTACATATATGATTGGGAAGGCGTAATTTTTCGCATTTTTAATTAAAACCTGTTTTCGCAAACCTTCCTGATTGTATGAGAACGGCGAGCCTGCAATGTTAATAACATAATCGGGCTCCAGTTTTGTCAATTCCCGCAGTGGAGAAAGGCTGTATAATGTTTCTTTGGCAAATTGGGAACTTGCTTCTTGTTTATCCCACAGATCCTCACAAATTGTAACTGCAATTTTTTCTCCTTTGTACTGCAGTAATTCAAACTCAGTATTTGGTTCAAAATACCGATAATCATCAAAAATGTCATAAGTAGGGAGTAGCGTTTTTTTGAACACTTGCTGAACACTTCCTTTTGAAATAAACAGTGCCGCATTAAAGAGTTTTTTTCCGTTTTCGCTTTCGTTAATCCACGGGCTTCCTAGTAGAATCGCAACATCATGACAATGTCCGGCAATGCTTTCAACATGCTCGTAAACCATGTCAATGAAGTCTTTCTGCTCAAGCATATCGTGTGGAATGTATCCGCAAACGGCAAGTTCTGAAAACACAATCAAATCAACCTCTTTGGATTTCCCATGCTCAATGGCTGATATGATTTTTTGACAGTTTCCGCTCAAATCTCCTATGGTGTAGTTTAATTGTTCAAGTTGTATTTTCATGACTTGTCAGGATAAAAAAATCCCAATTCTTTGGAATCGGGATTGTGTTGTTATTTACTTATTTTTTTAGAAAAGGATTCCAACTTTTAAAGTAATAGTATTGATTTTACCACGATGATCTTTTGTTTCTGTTAGAATATTACCATCAACTTCTTCTTGAAAGACTTTAACAGTAACAACATCATCATCATCATCATTTTTTTTGATAAAATCAATAATGCCCCCACTATAAACAATTTCTGTAATAAATCTGGTGTTTCCGGATAATGACCACTCAAACCCAGCTCCCATATGCCAATTCATATTAAAAATACGAATGTTTTTTGTAAATAAATCATCACCTTCATTTGTGATATCAGCGAGACCTTTTAAACAAATCATCGGTGAAACTCCGGCTTTCATGTAATAACTTAAAAATCCAATTTCATTGGTTTTCCCTTTAAAACCTAAGGGAATCTCAAGATAATTAAGGTTATAAGTAATATTGTTTGCAACAGTATCTGTTTGATGCGTATCTATATCATACAGATTGGTTATTGTTCCATAATTATAATCCATGTGAGCTTTAAAGGCGTTGTATTGAACGGCTGAGGAGAACACAAAATTATCGGTTATTGGCAAATCGATCATCGCTCCAAAGCTATAGCCCAGACCAACTTTGTCGTTAGATTGAATTTTACTGTCAACCCCAAACCATGAAAGATTTGGACCTACAAATAATCCGCCTGAAATTTGAGAGAATGCTGTGCTGCTTATTAAAGCAAATAAACCAATGGTTAGAATAATCTTTTTCATAATATTGTCGTTTTTAATTTGGATACATTAATTTTGTTCATTGCAAATATAAAGAAAAAATTGTGCCATTATGAAAACAACACGGAGTAAAATTATATTTTTTTCTTTAATTCTCGTCGGAATTCTTGCGTTTTTATGGTATTTCCTTAACAATCCGAAGAATCCCTTGAAAATTGACATCTCTGACATGGAGGTAAATATGGAAATACAGCGTTTTGATCAGGATTTGTTTGCTGATTTTGATGATATTGAATCACATGCCCTGCATTTGGAAACCCAATATCCAGATTTTTTCCCGCTGTTTACTCAACAAATTATTAAAATCGGATATACCGGGAGTAAGTCTTTTAATCAGTATCTCGATGCGTTTATAACCGATTATACAGTAACTCAGGCCAAGGATGCCGTGTCTGAAGCGTTTCAGCATGTATCAGATATTGAAGCAAGTTTAAATGACGGATTTCAGCATTTTCTTTATTATTTCCCGGATTATCAGCCTCCCAAAATTATTACTTTTATTGCAGGATTTAATCACTCTGTGGTGACAACAGACAAATTAATAGGAATTGGTTTGGATAAATATCTTGGAGCTGAGTGTGAATTTTACCAAATGATGAAAATACCACAATATGCTGCAAAAAATATGCGTAGGGAAATGATTCCGGTTGACTGTATGTCTGCATGGGCAGAAATGGAGTTTCCCAATACAGATTCTTCTGATTACCTCGTGTATCAAATGATTTATGATGGGAAAATTCTGTATTTTATGGATGCTATGTTTCCGGAAATGCCGGATCATCTGAAAATTGGGTTTCTTGATGAAGAAATTACTTATTGTCAACACTTTGAAGCTCGTATGTGGGAATATCTGGTGTCTGAAAACTTGTTGTTTTCAACTGATTATCTCCAACAACGGAAATTTTTAGGCGATGCTCCTTTTACGGCTGCCTTTGCCTTTGGTAATGACTCTCCTGGACGTGCTCCTGGACGTGCTGCTGCCTGGGTTGGTTGGCAAATTGTGCGTGCTTATGCAAGAGAGAATAAGCTCGATTTACCTGAAATTATGCAAGAAAACGATTTTCAAAAAATCATGAATTTGTCTTACTATGACCCAAAATAATTGATTGTTATTTGTTTAGTTCGGTTTCTCCTTTATGAAAATCAATATATTTCTTAGATAATAATCCAAGTAAATTACTAAAACTACTCATGGCTTGTTCTGTCTCTTTAGTTATTTCCCGTTTTTGCAACCGAAGCATCAAAAGAGAATACAATGCACTTAAACAAACCTTAACTTCATTGGCCGTTTTATCTTTGCTTTTTTCCCGAAACAATTCAATATTTGGAGCTGCAATCCCGGCAAATTCATGATAAGTCGTTTCAATATCATCATTTAGCAAATACAAATGAAATTCCTGTAAATCATTTACTTGATTTTTGAGAAATTGCAAGTGTCCTTTTTTTGTGATTTTCTCGTCCTGCATTTGTTGAATCAGGCCTTCGTACCAAGAAACTATTTCCCGTTTGTGGTCTTCTTTGACATCATATCCGATAATTAATTTTTCTTTAATAATGTCCATGTCGAATTGACAAGCTCTAATCATGTCCTCAATTTGCCACATGTATAGAACATATTCTGCCGGATTTTCTTGTTTCTTTTGTTTTGCTATAATCATTTGTATGGATTAAATTTATCAATTTGTCTTCGTTCTTTTTTTGTTGGACGTCCGCTGCCTTTTTCCCGCGTTGATCCCGTTTTTCTCACCAGTCTGAGCTCTTCAAAAGCTTCTTCCGGCGTTGTTTCGTTAATATATTCAGGAACAAGCTTAGCAGATACTCGGTTGCTTAATAATGATTTGACCTCAAAAGTACGAATAATTGGTGGAACTTTGATTTCAATCTTATCCCCAATTCGCACATTTGCTGATGCTTTTACTGCCTGATTATTGAGCAAAACATGCTTGCCTCGGCAGGCTTCTGTTGCGATGGTTCTTGTCTTGTAAAGCCGTACTGACCATAAAAACTTGTCAATTCGTTCGCTCTCAGATTTGGTCATAAAATTAATTTTTTCCGATGTAAAGTTACAAAGCCTTTTATGAATTGGAAAAAATTATTACTTTGGAGCATTAAAATGATCATTTATTTAAGCTAAAAAACCATGAGAAAAACAGTGTACTTTTTGTTGTTATGCCTGATGTCTGTATCATTAACAGCGCAGGAAAAAGAAATCGGTGAATTTCAAAATTCTGACGAGAAAATTGATCCGGATGCCTTTGATCGCGAATTGTTAAATCAATTGGTTCTGAAAGAAGTTAATATGTTTATGGATTCGATTGGAATGGAGGGTTTTGATGATAGTAAGTTTCTGACTAAAATAGCAGAAGAGCATGCCGTGGAAATGGCTGCAAATAGTTCCGCATCAACTGAGGGAAAGGGTAAAACAAAAGATGTCCGTTCCCGAATACAGTATTATGGCGGAAGTGGAATTGGTGATGAACTCGTTATGCGCTTCTCAATCAAAACGACAGAAGCATATTATACTTATGAGGAGTTGGCACGAAATATCGTGTTAAAATGGTCAAGTTCTGTGAGAACTGTAAGAAAATTAAATCGTGGTAAATTTTATCAGACTGGTGTTGGTTCTGCTCTCGATGATTCGAAAAAGAAAGTTTATGTTTCGTTCTTTATGGGAAATTATTACACGCAAAATGCCGGAGCTTACCGTATTGACGAAATGGCGGTCGTTTATACAACCAAAAAATATGGTCTGAAACCATGGGATTATGCGCCTTGCCGGAAAACAAAACGCTATTTCCCCGATATTGTCGATTTGCAGGATGGATTGAGTATTAACCAAAATGGTGAAATTATTTTTCAATTTAATGATCTCAGACGATTTAAACGATTAATCCGAAGCAAAAAAGATGGGCTGGCTGTTGATATTGTTCAAAAATCTCAATATGAAAATTGCAAAGCCGCTAATATTGTTGATTATGAACGCGTGAACCGCGGAATTATGACGAAACGCATGTGGAGCAAAAAGATTTATAAAAAAAATATCGCTCCTGCTGAGGGAAAACGTAAACGTGTCACCAAACTTCAGGTTGTCTTAGGCGAGCTGCCCGAAGAGCTTAACCCCGAAGAGGTCGAACTCAATCTTATGATTATTCAAAACAAACATGTCTGTCATAATATTCCGCCAAGTTTTAAAATCGATGCCGGATATGAGTACAGTCAGAAAATTGATTTGATGCCCGATACTATCGTCCCAGAAGGTGTTCCTGCGTATAAACCAGAGGCAACAACCAATAAGTTTTCTTTCCGTATTCCTTTTGAACGGAATAAATATACTTACAAGATGGAGGATATCCAACCGGTTGTCAATACACTAAACGAGCCAGATTTTATCATTAATAAAGTGCATGTTGGTGCTTACTCTTCATTGGAGGGAAATGTCAAAGCAAATGAGAAACTCCAGAAACAACGGGCACAAAGTATTGTTAATGCGTTGAAAGAAAATCAGAACGAAAGTTTGATTGATTCTGTTACAGCACAAGCCAACTGGGGAGATTTCAAAAAAGACGTTGTGGGTACCGAGTATGAAAAAATGGCATCAATGACGAAAGAACAGGCAATTCAAGAGATTCAATCAAAGGGACTTGCGAAAAAACTGGAGCCAATCCTGAAAAGTCACAGATATGCGGATGTTACGGTTTGGGTAACATATGATATTGCCGGTGAAAAGGAAGAAATGTATGTGCTTAACCAGTTTAATAAAGCAATAAAATCTGGAGATTTAGCGCAGGCGCTGTCAATCCAAAAATACATGTTGGAGCAAGTTGCTATTGGGAATTTCGGTAAATCTACCGTGGATGGAATGGAAATCCCCGAGGGTGCTGAACATGCCGGACTTAATATGAATAAGATTTGCATGCGGAAAATGGCATATAATGATATCATTGATGAAGAGCATCAGGAAGAAATCAATGCGCTTTGGAGCCTTGATGAAAAAAATCCATACATCTATTTTAATAAATTGTACTGCGGAGTGCTGCTTAATGACATCACCGATGAATATGTACGTGAAGATTTACAGGCAGAAGTTGATTTTCTCTATGATTTTGAACTGCCTAAGAAACAAATTGATTTGTTGAATATTGAAATGCAGTATCACTTGATGGACGAGTTCAAAGATTCTGTCGGATACGACCACCCGATTGTCGTAGAAAGCCTTGAACGTATTAAAGACATTATAATTTTTGATGAGGTTAATTGGCAAAACTCACTCAAACTGGCCAGTGTTTTCTTGAATCATGGTGATTATGATTATGCGTTTTCTTTGCTTGATCCATTTGTTAAAGAAGAAAATGTATTTCCTGAATTGCTTTTTACATACATCAGTCTTTGCTCAAAAGTTGACCATAAATATCACTCAAATCGGTTTGCTTTGGCACTTGAAAAAGCCAGAGAAGCTGAGCCTGAAAGGTTTTGTGACTTGTTTAAAGGAAAGGAAGCTTTCCCACGACAAGTTTTTGCCAACGATAATGTCAAACAAATGTATTGTGAAACTTGTAAATAACACAGCATGACACAATTAAAAAACATGCACCCTCAGGCAAGTTTGCGTGGGGGTGTTGTTTTAAAAACAATGGTATTAAGCCTGATTGCATTTTTTCTGTGCACTGATAGTTTTGCGCAACAATATGTTGAAGGTGAATTTATTGGCGGGCAGGGAATGGAAATTCTTGTCGGAGAACATTTTGGCGATAATTCCCGAATTATTGATACCATAACCCCGGATGATACCGGTCGGTTTCAGTATCAGTTGGATTCAACAGCAGAAAAAGGCTTGTATCGGTTTTATCTGAACGACAGACTGTGGCTGGATTTTATTCTTGGATTTGAAGACCTTCGATTTCAAACGGTTGCTGCGGCGCCAGAGCAAAGCCTTATTGTTTTTGAAGGAAAACAAAACGAAGCATTGTATGATTTTTATCGAATGATTGATGCTGAAGCAGATGCGAAAACTGTGCTGCTGGCTTTTGTGATGGATTATCCCAATAAGGATAAGGCGATGAAAACCGTGAAAAAACAACTGAAGAAAATTGTAAAAAAAGAACAGAATTTTCTGAAAAAACTTGAGGGAAATCAAGCTGATGCTTTTGTTACCGATTATCTGACTTTTCTTTATAAACAAAGCTGGGAAAACTACGTGTCAAACCAACAGACACAAAAAAGCCGTACCTTCCGAAATCGTGACTGGAATAATCCTGCCTTGCTCAATTCGAATGCTTATGCTAAGGGTATTATTGATTACCTTATGCTGTATGCAAATTCGGATGCAGGACAAGAAAAACAAGAAGCCTTATTTCGCATGGCGATAGACTCATTGTTTTCTTTTATACCACCCGAAACAAAAGTATATGATTATACTGCATTATATTTGATGGAGGGTTTTGAGCAGTATGAAATGGAGTCGGTCATAATGCATGTCGTGAAAAACTATTCACAAAATTGTAGCCAAACTGTAGCCAAACTTTCAAATCGAATTGAATTTTATCGACATTTTTATAATGGAGCAGAAATTCCTGATTTTGTGTTGAGTCGCCAGAATAGTGAAGAAATCCGCTTTTATGAACTTGTCGAGGGAGTTACTTTGCTTGTGTTCTGGACCACCGACTGTCCGCATTGTGCACAAATGAATGGGGCATTAAAAGAAATGTATCCTGAATTTTATCAAAAGGGCGTTAAAATTGTTTCAGTTTCCTTGGATGAAGATTTTGGAGAATTAAGTCGTTACCTCAAACAAACCAATTTGCCCTGGCCGGTTTATGCCGACGGTGAAGGCTGGGAAAGCCCAATTGTGGAAACATTCCATTTGTATGCTACGCCAACAATGTTTCTTGTAAATGAGAATTACCGGCTACTCGGAAAACCCATGAATTTGAATCAATTAGTCTTTCTCTTGAATCAAATCCAATGAAACGATACACAATCATATTAATTATTTGTTTGTTGAGTGAAATTTCACTTATTGCGCAGGATTTTTATTTTGTTCAGATTACCGATTCACATCTTGGATACAAGAATCACACAGAGATAGCAAATAATATTGTGGAATCCATCAATAATTTGCCTTTTCATATTGGCTTTGTTGTACATACCGGAGATATCTTTCAGAATAATCTGCACGATCCTGCTGCAGTCAATGATTTTTATGAAATGAAGGGAAATCTGAATCCTCCTTTGTATGTTTTGCCGGGAAATCATGATCTGCTTCCCAAAGATTATGATAGCTTGGTGACAAAATATCAAAACCAAATCGGACCACTGAATCAAATCAAATATTACGACTCGGTGTATCTTGTGTTATTTTATTCCATTCCCTTTGCCGATACTTTACTCCCCGATCTGGAAACGCAAAAACAATGGATAGAGCACAGTTTGTCCCAGCTTAAAAACAAACAGGTTTTATTGTTTCACCATCAGCCCAGTGTACCGGATTTTTATTTGAACAAACTGCATGAATCCTGGCCGGAAGCTATGCGTTTGTACTGGATTTACTTAGTAAACAAAAATCAGGTTGAGGCAGTTATTGCCGGACATTTTCATCGCGATGAGTATCATCAGTTGGGCAATGTGCCGCTGTTTGTATCACCGTCAATTGCCGGATTTTGGGGCAGGCAGGCTTCGTATCGTGTGTATCATTATCAACATGGAAAACTCTCATATCAAACCGTTTATTATAATGAATAAAATACCACCTGTAAAATCAGTTGCTTTTGTTAAAAGCAGTACAAATCTGGAACAATGTCCGACAGAAAAACGAAATGAAATTGCCTTTATCGGAAGGTCAAATGTCGGAAAGTCTTCCCTGATTAATATGCTGATGCAGCGTAATAAACTTGCAAAAATATCTTCGACACCTGGAAAAACCCGAACAATCAATCATTTTATTGTCAATGATGACTGGTTTTTGGTTGACCTTCCAGGTTACGGCTATGCGAAACGCTCAAAATCTGAACGTAGCACCTTTTCTCAAATGATTCAGAGCTATGTGTTAAAACATGAGCGTTTGCTTTTGTTGTTTGTGCTTATTGATTTGCGTTTGCCGCCGCAAAAAGCAGATTTGGCGTTTTTTGAGCTCTGTGGTGAAAATCAGGTGCCATTTCACATGGTATTTACGAAATATGATAAAGTGAAATCTGGCCAACGTGAAGAAAATCTAAAAAACTATCTTAATAAGATGTCGGAAACTTGGGCAGAAATGCCTCCTTATTATGTGACCTCAGCAAAAACCGGCTTAGGGAGAGATGAAATCATGACAACCATCAATAAATTGAACGCCGATTTTCCGGTTAAAAAGTTTTGAAAAAAATGCGTGTTTTTGCGCTTGAAATTATAAATTTGTGCGAAACAAAAACACACAGTCATGTCCATAGATTCACCCATTAAATTTTTTAGCGGTAAAGCATCCAGTTATGTCGCTGAAGACATTGTAAAAGCTTATGGCGCTTCACTCGGAGCATCTAACTTACAGGTTTTTAGCGACGGGGAATTTCAACCTAGTTTCGATGAAACTGTTCGCGGCCATCAAGTCTTTATTATTCAATCCACCTTTCCACCAGTCGATAATCTTTTTGAGCTTTTACTGATGATTGATGCAGCAAGACGCGCGTCAGCCTATAAAGTAAATGTTGTTATTCCGTATTACGGATGGGCTCGTCAGGACAGAAAAGACAAACCCAGAGTCTCAATTGGAGCTAAATTAGTCGCTGATTTATTGCATGCAGCAGGTGCTGACCGTGTAATGACAATGGACTTGCACGCTGACCAAATTCAGGGATTTTTTAATGTTCCGGTTGACCATGTCTATGCATCTGCATTGTTTGTGGATTATATTAAAAATCTGAATCTCGATGATATGGTGATTGCTTCCCCAGATATGGGAGGAACAAAAAGAGCAAATGCCTATTCTAAATTTATGAAATGTCCGATGGTAATTTGCCATAAAGTCAGAGAAAAAGCAAATCAGGTAGATGAATTGAGAATTATCGGCGATGTGGAAGGTAAAAATGTCATCATTGTGGATGATATGATAGATACCGCCGGTACCATAAAGCTTGCTGCGGATATGATGATGGACAGTGGAGCAAAATCCGTCAGAGCCGTTGCAACTCACCCTGTTTTATCAGGACCTGCATACGATCGCATTAACGAATCTGCGCTGAAGGAGGTTGTAGTGACAAATTCAATCCCATTAACCGGAAAATCTGATAAAATCACAGTGCTTTCAATCGGACAACTCTTTGCAGACGTTATCCGTAAAGTTTATACGCACCAATCAATCAGCAGTGTTTTCATTCAATCAAAATAATTGCGAACAGGTCTTATCAATTTCAATACTAAAAGATTACGCAAATTAAAATATACTTATTATCTTTGCGCACTAATTTGATAATCGAGTGATGGGGGCATGTTGCTCAAGTAGCTCACAAACAAACAATTATGAAGACTTTAAAAATTAAAGCTGAAAAACGTACCGAGCTTGGTAAAAAAGCAAATCGTGAATTGAGAAAACTAGATCGTATTCCTGGAGTCCTTTATGGGGGCGAAGAGGTTTTACATTTTCACATGTTCAGAAACGATTTGAGACATTTACTCTTTACTCCAGAAGTTTTCTTTGTTGAGTTAGAGCTCGAAGGAAAAACTTACCGTGCAATTAAACAAGAGGCACAGTTTCATCCGGTAACCGATCTGATTTTACATGTTGATTTTCTTGAAATATTCGCTGGAAAACCCGTTGCAATGCACATTCCACTGAATGTTGTTGGACAATCCGTCGGTGTGAAAAAAGGTGGTGTGTTAAAACAGGATATGAGATATATCCTTATGAAAGGGATTCCGTCTGTGTTACCTGAAAAAGTAGTAGTTGATATTACTCTACTCGACATTGGAGACAGCTTGAAAATTGCTGACCTTGATGTGAAAGATATAGAATTTTTAGTGAGTGAAGATGTCTCTGTAATTGGTATTGTTGCTGCTAGAGGTCTTGCTGAAGAAGAGGAAGAAGATGAAGGAGGCGAAGAAGGTGAAGAAAACGAAGAAGGCGAAGCAGGTGAAGCGTCTGAAGGTGCTGATGCTAAAGCTTCTGAAGAGAAAGCAGAATAATACTAAAAAGAATTGTCTTGTGAAGTATTTAATTGTTGGCTTAGGAAATCCCGGACCCGATTACAAAAACACACGACATAACATAGGATTTATGGTATTGGATTCCTTAGCTAAGGAATCCAATGCTGTTTTTGAGGATACCCGTTATGCGTGGCGAACCGAAATTAAGCACAAAGGACGTATTCTGGTGCTTATCAAACCCTCTACTTTTATGAATCGTAGCGGAAATGCCGTGCGATATTGGTTAAATAAAGAAAAGCTGGATGTGGATAAGCTGCTCGTCGTTTCTGACGATGTGGCTCTGGATTTTGGACGACTGCGTATCCGTGCCAAAGGTGGAAATGCCGGACATAACGGATTGAGAGATATTTTCGAGGTGCTCGGAACAAATCAGATTCCCAGAATGCGAATTGGCATTGGAAAAGATTTTCCGCAAGGCAGACAAGTAGATTATGTCCTTGGGGAATTAACCGAAGGCGAAAAAGCCGAATTTAATCTGCAAGTTGACAATTACATTCAAGCAATTAAATCTTTTTCTACCATTGGACTGGAGCGCTCGATGAATTTTTTCAATAAATAGGCTGGATATCATTGCAGCTTTTTGTAACTTCGTAAAAAACATCTGCATTGATTAGACACTTCCAAATATTACTTGCAAAGTTTGTCGGATGGCTGGCATCTGCAAAATTTCCCCAAAAACCATTACGTTGGGCGGTGCGAATATATGTGAAGTATTATCAGATATCGCTTGATGATTTTGACTTTGATGAAAATCGGTTTTCCTGCTTTGATGATTTTTTTACCCGAAAAATAAAACAAAATGCCAGAGCTTTGGATGACGGGATTATCTCACCTGTCGATGCGACAGTTTATGCCGCCGGAGAAATTCAAAACGGACAAATTTTACAAATAAAATCTTCAAAAATTGCAGTAGAAAATTTGTTTGATAATGCTGGTATTTCAGCAAAGTATTTTATGAGTTTTTATCTCAGTCCTGCTGATTATCACCGGGTTCATGCGCCTGTTGATTTAAAGGTGGTAGGTATAAAGTATATTCCTGGAATGTTTTATTCGGTGCGTCCGAAAATTGCAAAAAAACGAAAAGTTTTTCTTAAAAATGAACGAGTTGTTTTGGATTGCGAAACTGCTGAGGGAAGCCTTTATCTGGCGATTGTTGCTGCACAAAATGTCGGGAAGATTGAACTCAAGCCTTTGGGAGGAAGCTGTCCTCGCGAAAAGAAAATCACTGTTTTTAATAATCCGAAACAAACCGAGTTTAAAAAAGGAGAGGAGCTGGGAGTGTTTCACCTAGGCTCCTCAGTGGTGTTGCTCACCGGAAACACGATGCTTAAAACATTTGAAAATTATGTTGTGAAGTTTGGGGAAAGCATAAGTCACAAATAATAAAACGCATCCGGTGCAGCGGTAGCATAGATTGATATATTCCCCAAAAATTAAACTTAGCCGACTTTAGCCTGAGCGAAAGCTAATGCATAGTCCAATTAAAAGTGTAAATAGAAATTTTTACAAAGCTGTCTGTATTCCGCACTGTAATCATTTCGTTGCAGAATTTCAATGCAGGTAATATCTATTTCAACTGATGTTACCGGGCCTTTACTGTAACAAGCAATTATTCGATGGCAAGCTTTTAAAATATTCGGACGAATATAATGCAGCGCTTTTAATGATAACCCGTTTGTTTTGGCATAATGACTGAGTTGTTGCAGGTTTTCAGTCGGATAAATTAAGCATAATTCTCCGAGTGGGCTCATGTACTTTTGTGCAAATTCAAAAATGGCTTTTGCAGGTAAAAATTCTTCGTTTCTGCTTTGCGCACGAATCTCATCCGGTGATTTTTTTGCCTTTTTATAAAATGGTGGATTACTCAAAATGCAATCAAATTGCTGAGTGCTATGATAATCCTGCAATGCAGTGTGAAAAATCTCAATTCTGTTTGTCCAGGGAGAATTTATGCTGTTTTCTTTTGCTTGTAAGCAGGCATTAGCATCTACATCAATTCCTGTGATTTTTACATCGGAAAATTTTTGTGCCATCATGAGTGCAAGCAGGCCGGTTCCGGTTCCGATATCTAAAATATTTTTAGGATTTTTATGACAGGAAATCATGCAGCCGAGTAACACCCCGTCTGTCCCAACTTTCATGCTGGTTTTGTCTTGTCGGATTCGGAATTGCTTAAAGTCAAAATGCGGTTTTTTCATGCCAGATTATCGCTTAGAAAAAGTGCCAAATCGTATTTCTCCGGATCTTTTGCATCAAATGCTTTCAGTTGCTCAGTAATTTCGAGGGCTGTGAGTAAATCATTTTGTTTGCGTGTTGTTAGTCCGAAATGCCGGGCTGAATTTGCCGTGTGTACATCCAACGGGATAATTAGTTCCGATGCCGGGATGGTTTCCCAAATGCCAAAATCAATGCCTTTTTCATCATGACGTATCATCCAACGCAAAAACATGTTGAGCCGCTTTGCAGCCGCCTTTTTCCGAACATTCGCAATATGCTTTTCGCTGCGTTTTGCGTGAGGATATTCCAGCAAAGCAGTTCGTAAGTCGAGAATCGGTTTATCCGCAAAAAAATCTCGTAAACTATGATGTTTCCGATAAAGGTTTTGCAATGATTGCAGCAAAAAATACGTATCCAACCCGTTCATCGTACGGTAGGTGAAATCATGTGAAAATTGCAGTTGTTTTTCAGTGGCATTCATTAAAAAATCATGTGGATTAGATCCCATTGGATGCAATAAATTATCTGCCGCACGAATAATCATGTCCCGTCGCCCCCACGAGAGTAAAGCCGTCAGAAATGCACTCAGCTCGATATCTTCAGTTCGTTGAAACCGATGTGGAATTGATATCGGATCAAAGGGGATAAAATCCTCAGCATGAATCGTATTCAAGCGTTCATCAAGTATGGCTTTAAGCTTTTGCATTGCTGCAAGATAGGATGATTTCTAAGTTTTTCCAATATTTTTTTTCTTTCATCACATTGTTAAGGTTTCTGAAATTCCATAAATTTGCGAAAAACAGAAATTAATTCTGGTAGGATTTTTGTTTCATTGGGGAAAATTAATTCTTAGCACTATCTTTGGGGTGATTATGGAATGGGTTTTATTTTTGAAAGGCTTGATTGTAGGTGTTGCGGTGTCGGCACCTCTTGGTCCTATGGCCATGATGGTGGTTCAGCGGAGTCTAAACAGGGATAGGCGATACGGATTTCTCAGCGGCATTGGAGTGGCTGCTTCTGATACAACTTATGCAGTAATTGCGGCGCTTGGATTAAGTGTAATTATAGGCTTTGTTTTGAATCATCAAATGCTGTTTAAACTCATTGGTGCTGCTGTACTTGTGCTCGTCGGGCTGAAACTCAGCCTTTCTGATCCGGTTAAAATGAAACGCAGGGCTTTGCGCAGAAAATCAAACAGAAACCCATTGACTGTTATTGGTGAAATGTACCTGATGACTTTAACAAATCCTGCCAGTTTGTTTCTCTTGGGGGCGGCTTTTGCTGCATTTGGCATTATACGCCATGAAACACCTTTCATCTCAATTGTTGTGTTGTTGCTTGGTGTTGCTTTGGGGACTTTAACCTGGTGGGTTTTTCTGACTTGGCTTTTAAGTTTACTGAAAAAGCGTATCCGTTTAAGACATTTATTCTGGATTAACCGAATTGCAGGGATTGTAATTGTTGTGATTGGTTTGAGTGCTTTATTCAGTGTCTTTTTGGAGGATTTTGTTTTTAGTTTGGGATAAGTTATTTTGAGGTGTTTTACTCTCTCATGCGGGGTTTATTCTTTATTTATTTCACGCTTTCCACCGCAAATATTCCTTCTCTCGCCATTGCTGATATGTATTAATGGCAAGGGTTTCATAAGTTTTTGAAAGCTTATGACAAGGATTTTTGGATAAAACAGAGATTTTTTAAACCTTGCCGTCATGCATTGGATTGATTTAAGCATATTTATTTTGTATATGATTGTCATGCTTGGAATTGGCGTGTACTTTCTGAAACGGAATAAATCAACTGATGATTACTATGTTGGCGGACGGAAAATGGGTGCAGGGCATATTGGTCTCTCCGTGGTTGCCACCGATGTTGGTGGCGGATTCAGCATAGGACTCGGAGGACTTGGTTTTGCAATCGGAATTTCAGGCTCATGGATGCTATTTACGGGATTATTGGGAGCCTGGCTTTCCGGGGTATTTCTTGTTCCGCTTGCTTATCGGTTAGGATTGAAATATCGATTTCATACCTTCCCTCAGATGTTGAATTTCTTTTATGACAAAAGAGTTGCAATGATTGCCGGTATTATTTCAGGTATTGGATATATCGGATTTTCTAGCTCGCAAATTCTGGCAGGAGCAAAACTCGCTTCTGCCACATTTGTCGATTTGAATTTCAATTATGCCTTAATTCTCATGGGTGTAATTGCCGTTATTTATACCGTGTTGGGAGGATTAAAAGCTGTGATTTATACAGATACCGTACAGTGGATTATCCTTATTTCCGGTTTGATTTTTATTGGCATTCCCGTGTCAGGTGCTGCAGTCGGTGGATGGACAGAAATTAAAGCTGTCCTGCCAAAGGAATTTTTACAATTAAATAATTTCGAATGGCAACGTGCTGTTAAATGGTTAGTTACTATCGTCCCGATTTGGTTTGTCGGAATGACATTATACCAACGGATTTATGCCACTAAAGATGCCAAAACTGCAAAAAAAGCCTGGTTTATTGCCGGTATTTTTGAATATCCATTCATGGCCTTCATGGGTGTAATTCTCGGAATGTTTGCCAAAGTTGCTTTTGAAAACGGGATGTTTCAGGAATGGGGCTATGCCTTTGGTGAAGAGGTTGATGCTGAAATGGGATTGCCCATTTTGCTGAGAAACACATTGCCCGTTGGCTTGATGGGATTAATGATGTCTGCATACTTTTCTGCCATCATGTCAACTGCCGATTCTTGTCTTATGGCGGCATCAGGAAATCTACTCAGCGATATTGGCTTAAAGCTATTCCCACGAAAATTATCGGATAAGCAGCTTTTGCGAACCTCACAAATTGTAACCTTATTCATTGGGGCACTGTCAATTTTTATTGCCCTGAATTTGACTTCTGTGCTCGATCTTATGCTGTATTCCTATGCGTTTATGGTTTCCGGATTATTTATGCCGGTCTTGGGAGCTCTCGTTCTGAAAAAACCAAAAGTTATTCCAGCAATTGTTTCAATGATTGGCGGGGGAAGTATGACTGTTGTCCTTAGTACACTGGAGTCGCTTCCCTGGGATTTGGATGCCAATGTGTTCGGAATTTTATTTTCTGCAATTTGTTATTTCTCACTACATATTATTTTAGGCAAAACAAAAAAAAATGGATGAGCAGTTATTAGAGAAATTAATATCTCTGCGTCAGGAATTACATCGGTATCCTGAAGTTTCCGGACAGGAAAAGCAGACCGCAGAGCGGATAAAACGTTTTGTCGCTGAGTATCAACCTGATGAAATTATCGAAGGTATTGGAACCTACGGATTAGCCTTTGTTTTTGACTCTCAAAAGCCGGGTCCCATCAGTCTGTTTCGCTCTGAATTGGATGCTTTGCCAATTGAAGAGATTAATAATTTTCCATGGAAATCTGTTATGTCGGGGGCATCCCATAAATGTGGACATGACGGGCATATGGTTATGATTGCCGGACTGGCTGATTATTTGCATCACAATCCGCCTAAGCGAGGAAAAGTTATTTTAATGTATCAGCCTGAAGAGGAAACCGGAACCGGAGCATTGAAGATTTTGCAAGACAAACGGTTTCGGGATTTATCTCCAGATTATGTTTTTGCTTTGCACAATTTACCGAATGTTCCACTCGGAGAAATCCGATGTCGTGAAGATGTTTTTGCCGCTGCCTCAGTTGGTATGATTATGCGGATTAAGGGCAAAACATCTCATGCTGCTCAGCCCGAAAAAGGAATATCGCCGGCAGGAGCGCTTGCAAAGCTGATTCAAATGATGGAAGGCCTTGTCGGTAAAACGAAACTTTCGGATTTTGCCTTAATCACTCCTGTTTTTGCTCGCCTTGGTGAAAAAGCCTTCGGAACAACGCCCGGATATGCTGAATTAATGGCAACTATCAGGTCTTATCGAAATGTTGATTTGGATACACTGAAAAAATCAACAAGCGCTAATGCAGATGAAATTGCAAAATCTTACGGATTATCAATAGAGTTTGAATGGGTCGAAGCGTTTTCTGCATCAGTCAATCATAAAAAAGCTGTGGGCATGATAAAGACTGCTGCTCAGAAAAACAAACTGAAATATCAGCATATTCCTGAGCCAAATCGTTGGAGCGAAGATTTTGGATATTTTTTAGATGAGTATCCCGGTGCAATTTTTGGTTTGGGTGCCGGGTTAGATATGCCGGAGTTACATAACCCCGATTATGATTTTCCAGAAAGGCTTATTCCGAAAGGAGTTCATGTTTTTCAATCAATCATCCAACAAATTAATCAATAATCGCTCATGTTTCAAACATCAATACTACATATAAACCGGCATGCCTTATTAAATAATCTGGCGTTTATCAAAAAAACCGTTGGTAATAAGCCAAGAATCTCTTCTGTAATCAAGGGAAATGCCTACGGACATGGAATTGAGGTTTTTGTCCCTCTGGCAGAATTTTGCGGTGTAGATCATTTTGCGGTGTTCAATGCAGATGAGGCGCTGAGAGCACATAAGTCCATTAAAAAGAATTCCGATATTATGATTATGGGAATGATTGATAATGTTGACTTAGAATGGGCAATCGAAAATCGGATCGAATTTTTTGTGTTTGAGTTTGATCGTTTGTTTGCTGCTATTGAGAAAGCCAAGGAAATGGAAAAACCTGCCAGAATTCACATTGAGCTGGAAACAGGGCTGAATCGTACCGGATTTGAGGAATCGGAAATGGAACAATTGATTAATGTGCTGAAAGCCAATAAAAAGCATTTTGAGTTTGTTGGTCTGGTTACGCATCTTGCGGGTGCAGAAAGTATTGCAAATTACGCTCGAATTACGAGTCAGATTAAGCGATATAAGGCATATTATAAGCGATTTAAACGTCATAATCTTAAGCCGAAATATCGGCATATAGCAAGTTCTGCAGCATCAATAACTTATCCTGAAACTCGGCTAGATATGGTGCGTATCGGCATTTTGCAATACGGTTTCTGGCCCAGTCCTGAAACCTTTATCAGATATACGGTTACAAATGAAACAAATATTGACCCGTTGCAGCGTGTTTTGTCTTGGAGATCCCGGGTCATGAGTACCAAATATGTTAAAACCGGAGATTTTATTGGTTATGGGACATCTTACATTGCAAAAAACAATATGAAAATTGCTTGTGTCCCGGTAGGATATGCGCATGGATATAGTCGCTCGCTAAGTCATCAGGGGCGAGTGTTAATTAACGGACAACGTGTGGATATTGTTGGTGTGGTAAATATGAATATGTTGATTGTGAAAATTTCTGACATTCCCGAAACAAAAAAAGGGGATGAGGTGGTGCTGATTGGATTTCAACGCGGATCAGAAATTACGGTTGCTTCATTTAGTGATTTTTCAAATCAGTTGAATTATGAAATGCTAACGCGTTTGCCGAAAGAAATTCCACGCATTGTGGAGTTTTAATTAATTTGGTTTGTAGGCTGATAGCAGAAAAAGTAGTATCAAAACAAATTAAAAACCCATGTTTTCATGGAGTTACCGATTGTTTTTACAAAGGCATCAAAAATTATGACACAATCACCCCATCGTTAATAATTAATTTTCTGTCGGTAAGTTCTGCGTGTTTTTCATTATGGGTAACAATCACAAAACTTTGATTAAAATCTTTACGTAACTCCAGAAAAATATTGTACAGTTCAATGGAATTTCTCGAATCTAAATTGCCGGAGGGTTCATCAGCCAAAATAATTTCCGGATTGTTAATTAATGCCCGAGCAATGGCAACCCGCTGTTTTTCTCCACCTGATAATTCGGCCGGTTTGTGGTCTTTTCGTTGCGATAAGTTCAGTCTTTCAAGTAATTCTAGCGCTTTATTTTCTACCGTTTTTCTGTTGGTTTTTCGGATGTATCCGGGAATACAAATATTTTCCAGCGCCGTAAATTCTGGCAATAAATGGTGAAACTGAAACACAAAACCAACCGCTTCATTTCGAAATTTTGCCAGTGCTTTTGCATTTAGGCTGTTCGTGTCCACATTATTGATGATAATTTTTCCTTCATCGGCTTTTAATAAGGTGCCCATAATCTGTAAAAGTGTTGTTTTCCCAGCACCTGAACTTCCCAGAATGGAAACTATCTCCCCTTTATCAACACTTAAGTTGATGCCTTTTAGCACTTCCAGCTGCCCGTAGGACTTTCGGATGTTTTCAACAATTATCATAATAAGTCTTTGCCCAAAGTTAATAAATATCGTTGCTTAACAATGTTTTTTCCAAATAGCTTTATTAATTTCGTCATCCAAAATAATGGGGAAACAAGAATTCGCAAAATTATGGCTGAAAAGAAAGGTGTAAAAGCAAAGAGTCCAGTTGAACAGATGAACGAAATATACGGAAAAATGCCTCCGCAAGCAAGTGATATTGAGGAGGTATTGTTGGGTGCGCTTATGCTTGAACGAGATGCGATATTGCTAGTGATTGATATTTTAACAGCAGATAGTTTTTACAAGGAGGAACATCAAACTATTTTTAATGCAATTTTGGATTTGGCGAAAGATCAGCAACCAGTTGATATTCTTACTGTGACTAACAAGTTGCGTGCTGAGAAAAAGCTTGATGAAGTTGGCGGTGCACATTATGTTACCAGTTTAACAAACCGTGTTGCAACGGCTGCTCATGTTGAGTTTCATGCTAAAATTGTTCAACAAAAATTTATTCAGCGGGAGTTAATCCGTGCCGCTTCTGACATACAAAATAAAGCCTACAATGAAGCTGAGGATGTCGATAATCTCTTGAATTTTGCTGAACATGAAATATTTAAAATTGCCGAAGGCAGCTTAAAAAAACAAAGTGTTCGGGTAAATTCATTGGTTGAAAATGCCATCAAAATGATTGAGGAAGCATCACAACGTAAAGATGGTTTGTCAGGTGTGCCGAGTGGATTCTCTGAACTTGACCGAATGACATCCGGATGGCAAGCTTCTGATTTAATGATTATTGCAGCTCGTCCCGCAATGGGGAAAACTGCTTTCGTGCTTTCTATGGCTAGAAATATGGCTGTTGATCATAAACAAGCAGTCGCTGTATTTTCTTTGGAAATGTCCTCATTGCAATTAGTAACCCGTTTAATCTCATCGGAAACCGAATTATCCGGAACAAAACTTAGAAACGGTGATTTGCGTGGGCATGAATGGGAGCAACTTGAGACCAAGGTACGTCCGCTTGAAGAAGCACCGATTTATATTGATGATACACCGGCGATTTCAATTTTTGAATTGCGTGCGAAAGCCAGACGTCTGGTGCAGGCAAATGATATTAAAGTAATTATTATTGATTACCTGCAGCTAATGACAGCAGGTGTGGACAGCAAAGGAAGTCGTGAATTTGAAGTTTCTCTGATTTCTCGAAGTTTAAAAGCCATGGCCAAAGAGTTGAATGTGCCAATTATCGCTTTGTCTCAGTTGAATCGCTCGGTTGAAACCCGTGGGGGCGATAAACGTCCGCAGCTTTCTGACCTCAGAGAATCAGGAGCAATTGAGCAGGATGCTGATATGGTGATGTTCATACACCGGGCTGAATATTACGGAGTCCTTGAAGATGAAAATGGCATGAGTATGCAAGGAAAGGCAGAAATCATTCTTGCGAAGCACAGAAACGGGGCAACCGGAAATGTGATGCTTGATTTCCGTGCAGATTACGCGAAATTCTTGGATCCAATCCCGGATTTAGATCCGAACGGAATGACCATGTCATCAAAACTTAATGAAGGCGATTCAGCTTCTACGTTCCAAATCCCTACAAATGATAACTTCGGTGGAAATATGGCCGCCGAAGATGACGATAGTCCGTTTGGTTAAAACAAAATCCATAATTTCTCGTTTATACTTGTATGATGAAAAAACTCTATATCCTGATTTTAGGGCTCGTATTTGGTTTATCAAGCCAACTAAATGCTGCATACCTGCTATTGCCAATGAATAATACCCAAAACAATCATTTAAAAGCTTACGGCATTACCTATTGGACCTTGCAAAATGGGATAGAAGCTTGGTGGTTATTAAATTACGAAGGCGGGAGTTTTTTAATTTCATTCGATACTGAAATTGAGACAGAGTGCGTCGTCAGAGACGTTTCCTATCAAGTAATTGCTGAAGGACAAAAACAACAGATTTTTTCGGAAATTGCCCAGAATGATGTCAACATGGAAATCATTAAATTAGAAAAAGCACCGAAAATTGCGGTATATTCTCCACCTGGAAAAATGCCCTGGGATGATGCTGTGACGCTTGCATTAACTTATGCTGAAATTCCTTACGATATCATTTACGATATGGAAATTGTTGAGGGAAAACTTAATGATTATGATTGGTTACACTTACATCATGAAGATTTTACCGGACAATATGGTAAGTTTTATGGTGCATACCGGCATATGCAGTGGTATAAAGATCAGCAAAACGATGCAGAAGCACAAGCAGCAGCACTTGGATTTGAAAAGGTAAGTCAGTTGAAATTATTTGTCATAAAAACCATTAAGTCTTACGTTTCCCGTGGCGGATTTTTATTTGCAATGTGTTCTGCCACTGATAGTTTTGATATTGCATTGGCGGCACAAAATACGGATGTCTGCGAAAGCATGTTTGACGGTGATCCCGCAGATCCCGATGCGCAAAGCAAATTAGATTATTCGCAAACCTTGGCATTTAGGAATTTTACATTGATAATGAATCCTTTTGAATATGAATATTCAGATATTGATGCAACACAAAGTCGAAAAGTTTCAGAAAAAGAAGACTATTTTACTCTGTTTGAATTTTCTGCAAAATGGGATCCTGTGCCAACTATGTTATGTCAAAATCACACCTATATGGTTAACGGATTCATGGGTCAAACTACCGCGTATAATTCAGATTTGATTAAGCCGGATGTCTTAATTATGGGAGAAAATAAATCGGCCGGTGAAGCTCGCTATTTGCATGGCGAATTTGGGAAAGGAACTTGGACTTTTCTCGGAGGTCATGACCCAGAAGATTACCGGCATTTTGTCGGAGATGAAGAAACCAATCTGAATTTACATCCTAATTCACCCGGATATCGTTTGATTTTGAACAATGTTCTGTTTCCAGCTGCAAAAAAGAAAAAGTTGAAAACTTAGGAGCCTTCTATTAATTCTTTTCTTTCAAGAAACAAATTTTGTGCAAATTTTGTGCAAATTTTGTGCAAATGAGGGCAGAGTCAAGCTTGCTTGAGCTATGCCGAGTGCAGCCAAAATTATTAAAATGAGGGCAGAGCCAAGCTTGCTTGAGCTATGCCGAGTGCAGCCAAAATTATGGAAATGAGGGCAGGGTCAAGCCGATGTCCTGAGCCTGCCGAAGG
>Ga0307929_1000851_pt1 | contig 27013 bp, 30 predicted proteins | sample AceLakmetage1330_FD_203160 | JGI IMG/M metagenome (GOLD analysis project Ga0307929, IMG submission 203160) | Saline water microbial communities from Ace Lake, Antarctica - #1330 | ecosystem: Environmental > Aquatic > Non-marine Saline and Alkaline > Saline | place: Antarctica: Ace Lake...
TGGATGAAACAAAGACGCCGATTCTTTATATCAATGGGAAAACAGCCGAAGACTTCAAGGTTCACCCGGGTGACAGGGTAAGGGTCTGTGGCAAAAAAGCGTGGATTGAGGCAATGGTCTGTCTGGATGAGGCCATATACGAGAACACCGCTTTTATGTACCAGGGATACTGGCATAAAAGCGGTGCAGTCAATTTTCTGACAGAGTCAAGGGTGTCGGATATGGGCGGTCAGGCCGCCTATTATGACAGCTTCTGCACCCTTAAATCCTCTGCTTCTGTTTAATATCTATTTTACAAGGTGCCAGGTCTGGGTGCGGGAGATGAATAAAAAACTTCCCTTAACCCTTAGCTCATCACCTTCTCTCCAGAGTCTGCATTTATATTCCTTGCCTTTTTTTGGGTCCAAAATCTTTCCCCAGGAATAGGCATCCTTGTTGGGCTGCATATCTTTGATAATTTCCATGCCCAGTGTGGGCTGATCTTTTCTGGGATCATCTTTGTCGCATTTATCGCAGGTGGGGTTTTGATCGGCATCTGCCTTGAGAAAGAGCTCAATGATTTTGCCGTAATATTTTCCGTCTCGTTCAAAAATTTCCACAATGGATTTTGGCTCATTGGTTTCATCGTCAATGGTTTTCCATTTGCCTACAATGGGTCCTTTGGCAAAAGCAGAACAGACAAAGCATACAGAAAAAAGAATTGCACCGAGCTTAAACATGGTTTTCATAAAATACTCTCCAATGAGTTTGGGTTAAAAAAAAGAACCGATAAAGCAAACTTGATAAAACAATGTTATTGTTATTAGTCGTCTGTTTTTTCTGTGTCAAGTAAAAAATGCAGATGGATGCTAATTTTCTCGCAAAATGGAGGGGTAACTGATCTCGATAAGTGCTTTTTGTCGAGAAAAATGTACTTGACAAAAACAAAACTTCTATTTATAGAATACATATTCTATATTTGAAATAATTATTTAAAGGCATGGTAATGTTGACCAGAAAAGAACGGGATGATTTAAGAAAACGAGGGGAGATATTGGAAGCTGCCCTTGACATATTTGCGTCCCGAGGTTTTCACAGCACCACCATGGCCCAGATCAGTAAAATTTCCCAATATCCTTTGGGCACTATTTATAAATATTTCCCCGGGAAAAAAGAGATGTATCATGATCTGGTGATTAATCGGGTCCGGGATCTGGGGCATATATTGTTTGATATCAGTCAGGACCCAACGATCGGGGTATGCGAGAAACTTAAATCTTCTTTGTTTGCCCATGCATCCTTTTACAGGGCGAACAGGGAGGTGGTCAAAATTTATATTTCAGAGAGAAACAATATAGATGCCGTGGCCATGCCCAAACTCAATGAGCGGGTCAACACCTTCCATGAACGAATGGTGAGCCTGTTTCGGGACATATTCGACCAGGGTATTGGCCAGGGAAAATTTAAGTCCTATCCCTCCTCGGATATGGCAGCTTTGTTCAGTGATATTGTCCATTCTGCCGCCTGGTCATCCCTGTTCCGGGATGAAGATGAGACGGTTTTGAACAAACGGCTTTCCATGATTTTTGAAATGTTTACCAATGGTATTTTACATTAGGGTTTTTACATTAGGAATTTACAACACAAATTTAAATTAATAATGGTTTAAAGGAGAGATAAACAAAATGGCACAATCAATCGCAGACAGACGGGATCAGGACTTTGTTCTTCATGAAATGTTGTCAGCGTCAGACCTGGCTGAGCATGAATTATTTGAGGACTTTAACAAAAAGACCATGGACATGGTGGTTTCCGAAGCCAGGAATCTGGCCGTTAAAGAATTACTGACCACAAATAAGGAAGGGGACGAGGAGGGGTGCAGCCTGACCAATGGTGAGGTAACTGTTCCTGAATCATTTCACAAGGCCTATAAGCTTTATTGTGAAGGTGAGTGGCTTGCCATGTGCGATGACCCTGATTTTGGCGGTCAGGGCATGCCCCGGGCTTTGGCGACTGCTGCTGGTGAGTTGTTTGTGGGAGCAAACTGCGCTTTTCAGATGTATCCGGGACTCACCCACGGGGCCGGCAAGCTGGTGGAAGAGTTTGGTACAGAAGCTCAAAAGCAAACTTATCTTAAGAATATGTTCACGGGAAAATGGGCAGGCACCATGTGTCTGACAGAACCCGAAGCCGGTTCTGATGTGGGGAACCTTTCCACCACAGCCAAACGCAATGAGGATGGCACCTTTACCATCACCGGTAATAAAATTTTTATTTCAGGCGGAGATCAGAACATCACCGAGAATATAATCCATCCGGTATTGGCCAGAATTGAAGGGGCACCTGCCGGTACCAAGGGCATATCTCTTTTTCTGGTTCCCAAATACCGGGTGAATGCCGACGGCAGCATTGGTGCGCACAATGATGTTGTCTGCACAGGCCTTGAGAAAAAAATGGGCATTCATGGCAATTCTACAGCTTCCCTGGCCTTTGGGTCCAAAGACAATTGTATCGGAGAGCTTCTGGGAGAGGAAAACAAGGGTATGAAGGCCATGTTTGTCATGATGAATGAAGCACGTCTGGGGGTAGGACTGCAGGGGTTCGGTTTTGCGACAGCTTCCTATATCAATGCGGTCAACTATGCCAAGGAACGAATCCAGGGCGCAGACCTAATGAAAATTTTTGAAAAGGATTCCAAGCCGGTGGCCATCATCAACCATCCCGATGTCAAACGCCAGCTCATGTCCATGAAAGCCTATGTGGACGGAATGCGGGCATTGCTCTACTATACAGCCCTTTGCTTTGACAAGCTCCAAGTCGCTAAAACAGAAGAAGAACGAGATAAATATGACGGTCTTATTGAGTTTTTGACCCCCATTGTCAAGTCCTATTGTACGGACCGGTCCTTTGAGGTCTGTGTCCAGGGTGTCCAGGTTTACGGCGGGTATGGCTTTATCCAGGAATATCCCCAGGAGCAGCTGCTCAGGGATTGCAAAATCACCTCCATCTACGAAGGTACTAACGGAATTCAATCCATGGACCTTCTGGGACGGAAATTGGGGCTTAAAAAAGGCAAACCCTTTATGGATCTTTTGGGTGAAATGAACACCACCATTGCTGCTGCCAAGGAAATTGAAGGGTTGGATAAAATGGCTGCTCAAGTGGAGCTGGCGGTGAACAAGCTGGGTGAAGTGGCTATGCACATGGGCATGACCGCCATGTCTGAAAAGGTGTTGGACGCGTTTGCAATGGCCCATCCTTTTCTGGATGTCACAGGGGATGTGGTGATTGCATGGCTGGAACTCTGGCGTGCCGTCGTGGCAGCTCCCAAAATTGCCAAGGCTAAGAAAAAAGATGTGGCATTTTACCAGGGTCAGGTAAAAACAGCTGAATATTTTATTACCTGGATGTTGCCGGCTGCTATGGGCAAGATGGAAGCCCTCCAGGGAAATATTCCTTCCATCATGGAAATGCCGGATGCAGCCTTTTCAGGCTAAGTATCCATCCAATGTAAGAGGTGATTGTACTTAACTTAGAGTGATGTGAATAATAAGAGTTGTCCATAAAAAGGGCAGGGGAATTTCCCCTGCCCTTTTTAAATTGGGGTAACGACCTATCTGGGGCCAAATTCCGGCTCATAGCCAACAACGAATGGGGTGGTTGCGGTGTTGCGAATGGCCAGAAAATGTTTGTTCTTTTTGGTAAAGGGACAGACGGGGAGGGCGCAGTGCTTAAATCCGAATCGCTGGTAAAATCCGGGATTCCCCAAAATAAAGAGGGGGCTTTTTTTAATGGTTTCCTGGCGCAGGGCAAACCCAAGCAGTTCAGAGCCAAAGCCCTGGCGTTGAAACGGGGGTGCCACAGCCAGGGGAGCCAGGTGAAGGCCACAAATTTCATCCCCATTGTAGGCATTTGAAAACGCAATATAGGCAACCACCTTGTTCATATGGATACAGACCCATTCATGGATGGGGGTATTATTGTCATGGAATTCTTCCACCAGCCCTTGCTCATAAAGGCTTTTGGGAAAGGCCGATTTTAGCAGGGCCGATATTTTGACATAGGTTTCCAGGGTCGGTTTTCGTATTTTCATTGTTGTCTCCTAAATCAGTTCCAAACCGTTTTGCTTAAATCCTTTTTATATATAAAAACAATCTAAAAATCTACCATTACCCTACAAAATGATTTTGCGCAGGGGCATGTTCTATCATTGATAGCTTAACCTCAGTATCCACAATAGCGGGAGAAGAATCGTTCTATTGAAAATTCCTATGGATTATTGAAAACCCATGGGAATTACCATTTTGACAATGTCCTTGCCAGTCTCTATTTTTATCTGCACATGGGAATACAAATAAAGCATAAAATTAAAACAGAGCATATTCTTGAAAAGGGATCTGGGGCGCAAAATGAAGACAGCCTGGTTATCGGCGAGAATATTTTCGGCGTTTTCGACGGTGCCACAAGCCTTGACAATAGGCGGTTCAAGGGGGGGCAAACTGGTGGAATGATTGCAGCCCATACCGCCAGCCATGAATTTTCAAAAAATCATTTTCCACTGGATCAACTGGGTATCCGTGCAAATCAAGCTATCCGGACAAAAATGATCGATCAAAACCTTGATATGGCACACCGCCATTATTTATGGAGCACCTGTGCTGCCGTCATAAGAATTGAAGAAGCAAAGCTTGAATGGTTTCAAACCGGAGATGCCCACATTCTTTTGTTTTATAATGATGGATCCTTCAAAGTTTTAGCAGACCGGAAGGATCATGATTATGAAACCCTGACACTGCTCACGGCAGAAAAATTCAAATTTAATGCTGCAATGAAAGATCAGATTAAAAAAGTCAGGTTAGGAATGAACCGTTCTTACGGTGTTCTCAACGGAGAACCGGAGGCGATTGATTTTGCTCAAAAAGGATTTGAATCCCTTGAAAATGTCACCCGCATCTTGTTATTCACCGATGGACTGCAACTGCCCTCCACAATACCTGCACAAAAAAAATCCTTTGGCCGCCTTGCCAAAAGATTTCAAAGGGAGGGGTTGATCGGGGTCAAGGAAAGCATCCGAAAAATTGAATCACAGGATACTGATATCAGGCGATACCCCAGGTTCAAATGTCATGATGATATTGCAGCCATTGCAGTCCATCTTTAAATAAAACAGGGGGGGGGGTTCCTTCCCTGATCAACTCGATTTATAACATGGTTTTTCCGGACAACTCCCCATAGACACCCGCAATTTTTAAAAAGATTTTTTCCCATGTAAAGTTAGATGAATTGGATCGAATATAGGCCATATCCGGCTGGGGATGCTCTTCAACCAGGGATATCAATTGCGCAATTGTAATTGAAAGCAGCGTTTCCATGGAGGGCTCGTCTTGTTTAAATGGTGTGTCAATGGTTTCAAGTATTGGCAGTTTAACCAGCCGGACCATTCCCGGATGATCTGTTTTAAAGATTTCATGAACGCCTGGAAGGGCGGTGGTGATAATCCGGCAGCCGCATGCCAGGGCTTCCATAAGCACCAGGGGAAGTCCTTCATAGAAAGAGGGTAAAATAAAAATATGTGCCTTTCTCATTAAATCACTTAATTTCCTGTGACTCAAGGGCCCATGGTAGAGGACTTTTGAGCCCAGACGATTTGCCAGAGACAGGCAAAGCTGTTTTTGCTCCTCATTGGCATTGCCTGCCAGGTGCAGCCTGAACGGCAGTTCTCGAATCATATACAGACTTTTCAACAGCCAGGGCACACCCTTTGGCGCACTGATTTTGCCGGCGTAGAGCAGTTCTACTGACCCGTCAAAAGGCTTTGGCTCACTATAAAAACAATTTTTATTATAACCGCCGCTGATAATCGATATTTTTTGGGGATCAATGGACAAGGAGCTGACGATCAATTGTTTTTGATCACAGCTTAAAGCAATGACCTTGTCAATTCCTTGAAGGTTTGTAATAATCTCTTTGCTGATATCCGGACAATTGTGATGTTGGCGCAAACAGGTCCCGTGACAGGTTGTCACCATGGGGATGTTTTTGGCCATCAGTTTTGTAATTGCTGAAACAATCCACAAATGGTGTGTGTGAATCAAATCAGGTTTGAATCGGTCCAGTGCCTCTTTAATCTTTTTCCCAAATACCAGCCGGTATGCTGACAGATTATTTTTATCAAGCAGTGAGAACAAGCTGCTTTGATAGGGCATGATATCGCTCATTCCCGGAATGGGAAAATCAAGATCCATGCCATCAAACCGGACAAAGAGAGTACGGTCCCGGGGGATTAATGAGGGGAATATGGTAAAATCAGCCTGGGCCCCTGCCAATAAAAAATTATAATGACCGTTCTTGGCACTTTGCCGGATAATTTCCTGGATATACTTTCCACTGCCGGTAAAATCCGGGGACTGGCTGATAATGTGAAGAATTTTCATGGACAAAGAATATCACAGGCTCCCGTAAAATTAAATACGTTTGAAATCTTCATCCAGGCATTAGAAATCCGCCAGGGTATAGACCTTGATGACATGGTAAGCTGGCTCTTCATATGGATGGACCTCAATTAGTTTGTTTACAATTTTTTTAATGGCATCATTCTCACAAATGAGTTCAACTTTATATTCATTAATCTGTGTGATGACATTTTGTTCGCCTATGTGCGGTGAACTGCCTTTTAGTGGACGGAATTGGCCTGTGCCTGATGTTTGCCATGCGCAGGAATCATAACAGCCAAGTTTCCCCGCACCTATATCAAATAATGCATTTTTAATCGTTTCGACATGGGATTCAGGTGCATAGAAGCAAAGTACATACATGAAATTGTGTTCTCTCTTTGGATTTGGTTAGAATTGCATACTGAAAGATATAATACAGTGCTTTTTTTCGTTTTGTATATTAAAAAAAATGTTTATATTCAGAGGTACTTATAAATTGATAGAATTTTCGGTCGAAAATGGACAAGGATGAGGATATATTATGCCTGAGCTGAATCTCGAAATTATATTTGTTTCTGCTATTCTGATAGCAGCATTAAGTCTTCTGATAACTGAGAAAATAGCGGTTGATAAGACCGCTATTGGCATTATGGTTGCCCTGGCAATCACGGGTATCCTGAGCCCTGCTGAAACTATTTCCGGCTTTGCCAACCCCGCCGTGATAACCGTGGGGGCCATGTTTCTTTTAAGTCATGGTCTGATTCGGACAGGAGCGGTTGTGTTTATCAGCGAGCGTATTCTTCATTTTTCAAAAGGCAACAAAACCCGTGCCGTAATCTTAATTTTAACAACCGTCGCCCTGGCTTCTGCATTTATCAACAACACCCCGGTTGTTGTTTTGTTTATCCCCATTGTTATGGGGTTAAGCTGTGAATGCGATTTTTCACCGTCCAAGCTGCTTATTCCCCTGTCCTATGTATCGATCCTTGCTGGTACCTGTACCCTGATCGGTACCTCCACCAACATTATTGTCAGCGACCTTTCAACACAATTTGGTTTTGAACCCTTGTCCATGTTTGAACTCAGCAAGGTCGGCATTCCTATCGCCATTATTGGTATTGTCTTTTTATTTTTGATCTCTCCGAAAATATTACCCGGCCGGACCGCACCGGTCTGTGAATTGGATGAAAACAAATCAAACCGATATATTGCCGAGCTCATTGTCTCGGAAAACAGCCCCCTGATCGGCGAAGAACATATCATTGAAAATGCTGAGGAACACTTGGGCCTGAGTGTTATTGAGGTGTTTCGAAATGGAAATATCTTTGATCCTCTCCGAAGCCCGGTTACGATCAAACAAGAGGATATCCTTCTGGTAAAAGGTTCTGCAGAAGATATTGTTTCATGCCTCAAAAAGCAGACCCTGGAACTGGCGCATGGAGAGGAAGACATCGCCTTTGGCCAAGGCGTCAAGGACGATCTTATTATTGAATTGATCGTTCCGCCCATGTCCGGATTACTGCGGGAAAAATTATTGTCCACAGAACTTCAAAATGATCCGGAGATTAAAATCATTGCTATCCGGACCCGTCGTCACCATTATTCATACCGAAAGATAACAACGGTAAAGCTGAAAGTCGGTGATACTATACTGGTACGCTGTCCCAGGGAAAAACTTTCCAAAATACGAAATTCCAATGAGTTTATTGTTGTTGAAGATATTCACCATTCCATGATCGATACGGAAAAAGCCCGGATGGCAGCCCTTATTTTTATCGGTGTCGTCCTCTGTGCATCCAGTGGCCTTGCAGATATCCTCACCTGTTCTCTGACGGGAGTGTTCCTCATGGCACTCACCCATTGTTTCCGCCTGAAAGATGCCTATCGTTCCCTGGAATCCGAGGTCCTGCTGCTGATTGTCGGCACTATTGCCCTGGGGGTTGCCATGCAAAAAACCGGTGCTACTCAGCTTTATGCCGATGCCTTTTTAAGCCTTTTTGAAGGCAAAAGCACCCATACCGTTCTTTTCGGGGTGATTCTTCTTTCCAGTATCTGTACCCATATATTGAGCAATAATGCCACGGCCGTTCTTTTGCTGCCCATTGCAGTAACGACTGCAGCATCCCTTGGTGTGGATCCCAAACCCTTTATAATTGGTATCTGCTTTGGTGCCAGTGCCTGTTTTGCCACCCCCATCGGGTATCAAACCAATTTGCTAGTATATGCACCCGGGCGGTACCGGTTTTCAGATTACATAAAACTGGGAATGCCGCTCAATATAATGGTGGTTGTCCTTTCTGCCCTGTTGATTCCTGTTTTTTGGCCTTTTTGAAAGGATCATCAATCCGCTTCTAGGTCTGTAATCATAAGGTGCCCATCTTTATTCTTTTTGGTTTTTAGCCAGCCTTTGGTTTCAAACTCTTTTGCAAGCGTGGCCATTTTTTTATAACTGGTATTTCGAATTTTAAAAGATTTATCTAATTGTCGCATTTTATTTGCAATGCCGTTTAATAAATGCTTTTCACTTGGATCAAGGCGTACCAATACCTTCATAAATAATTCTTTAGCGATTTTATCTTTACCATTCGCTTTGGTGGCCTCTTTGGTATTCCCATTTGTAGTTGTATCGATTTTTGCCGGTGCTGGCTTTTGTTTTAGAGGAATATGCTTCTCTGCTTGCGGAATGGATTTGATACGGGGAATTACGATTATATTATCCGTACAATTTCGAAAGATAGGTCTTTGTTCATCTCCTTCCTGGGTGATTAACCACACTTCTTTCCCATATTTTCTCAGCACATCCATAATGACAGAAAAGTCGGAATCCCGTGTTACGAAGACAAACCGGTCAATTGAGGGTTTTTCAAGGTATAATTTTTCAAATGCATCAAGGCTGATGATTAAATCCGCCCGGTTTTTTTTACCTGTAACATGGGGGGCTTCCCGGATTTCAAAATTATAATTAATGAGTTGATCTCTAAGTTTTGTTATGGAATTGGTGTTCCCGCAAGCGAACTTAACAGCAAAAACATAATCTTCCGAATCTTCTTTGTTTTCTTCAAGAATGATATCTTGGATCATGACATCCAGGTCTAAAATACCGGCAACATTTTCAAGATCAATATAGACTGCAATAAATTTTTTCATTTTTAGTTTCCTTTCCTTTTCAAAAAATGGCTCCGAATGCGCACTTGTCAAAGCAACTCATGCATTTAACGCATTTATCCACATGGATATACGCCACCTGTTTTTTCTCCCAGTCAATGGCTCCAGCGGGGCAGCTTTTAAAGCACAGTCCGCATTTTTTACACAGGTCCGGATCCACTTTAAATTTGAGCAGGGGCACGCAGCGCTTTGCCGGGCAGACTTTTTCATTGACATGGGCCTCAAATTCCGCTCTGAAGTATTTTAAAGCGGACAGCACCGGATTGGCAGCCGTCTGACCCAGGCCGCACAGGGCGCTCTGGTGGATCACATGGGAAAGATCCTCCAGGTCTGTAATATCCTTGGGTTCCCCTTTTCCAGCGCATATCTTTTCCAGGATTTCGAGCATTCTGAAGGTGCCCTCCCGGCAGGGCGTACATTTTCCGCAGGATTCATCCTGGATGAAATCCATGAAAAACCGGGCCATGTCCACCATGCAGGACCGTTCGTCCATAACGATGACACCGCCCGATCCCATGATCGCGCCTACTTTTGCAATTTCTTCATAATCGACCGGGGTATCCAGAAGGTGTTCCGGAATACAGCCCCCGGAAGGGCCTCCCAGCTGAACCGCCTTAAATTTGCGTTTTTTGGGAATCCCGCCGCCGATATCATAGATCAAGGATCTTAGCGGCGTGCCCATGGGAACTTCCACAAGCCCGATATTGTTGACATCGCCGGAAATGGCAAACACCTTGGTGCCCTTGCTGGTTTTTGTACCGACACTGGCATACCAGTCCCCGCCCTTGAGCATAATCTGGGGCACATTGGAAAGGGTTTCTACATTGTTGAGAATACTGGGTTTTTCCCAGAGGCCTTTGTGGGCCGGGAAGGGTGGCCGGGGGCGCGGCATACCACGTTTGCCCTCGATGGAGCGCATCAGGGCCGTTTCCTCGCCGCAGACAAAGGCGCCAGCACCCTGGTAGATTTCAATATCAAAATCAAACCCGGTCCCAAGAATATCTTGTCCCAGCAACCCATGGGATTTGGCCTGTTCGATGGCGATACCCAGTCGTTTAATGGCCAGCTGGTATTCGGTCCGGCAGTAAATATATCCTTTTTGTGCCTGAATCGCTTTGGCGGCAATGGTCATGCCTTCCAGCACACAATGGGGGTCTGCCTCCAGAATGCTCCGGTCCATAAAGGCTCCGGGATCACCCTCATCTGCATTGCACAATACATATTTGATATCACCCTGGCTTTGCCGGGCAAAATCCCATTTGAGTCCGGTAGGGAATCCGGCACCGCCGCGACCCCGCATGCCCGAGGCTTTCATCTCCTGGATGATCTCTTCCGGGGTCATTTTGGTCAGGGCCTTGGCAACGCCTTTGTACCCGTCACGGGCGATATAGTCTGATATTTTTTCCGGATCGATTAATCCCTTGTTTCTAAGGGCCCGGGGGCTCTGATGGGCAAAAAAGGAGATGTCATTCAGGCGGGCTACCCGCTTTTTGGTGGCGGGATCTTTGTAGAGCAGACGTTCAACAACTTCTCCATTGATCACATGGGATTCAACCAGTTCTGGAATATCATCTGCTTTGAGTTTGGTGTAAAAAATACCGCCCGGCTGGATCACCATCAGAGGGCCCAGTGCGCAAAAACCATTGCACCCGGTCTCAACCACCTTGACACGATCTTCCAGCCCTTTGTCGGCAATTTCATGGTTCAAGGCATCTTTTACGGCAATGGAACCGGTTGCATGGCAGCCGGTTCCCCCGCAGACGAGTAAACGGGTTATATTAGGGTTGTTCAATCGGGCTGTTTCTTTTTCGCAGAGGGCGTCAAGAGCCGATACCGTTAATTGGGTCATCTGTTCCCCTTCCATTATTTGTATTTATCCAGAATCTGAACAACTTTTTCAGGCTTCACATCTCCGTAGGTATCCTCACCCACCACCATTACTGGCGCAAGTCCACAAGCACCCAGGCACCGGACTCCTTGCAGGGAGAATCGTCTATTTTTGCTGGTCTCTCCTTCACACAGGTCAAACTCACCTTCAATCCGGGACAATACTTCCCGGATCCCCTTGACATAGCAGGCCGTGCCCGTACATATCTTAACCGTATGGCGGCCCTTGGGTTTCAGGGAAAAGAGCGAATAAAATGATGCAACTCCAAAAACTTCGCAAGAGGGCAGGTTCATGCCGTCGGCAATGGTGTCAATTAATTCGATCGGCAGGTAGTTGACAATATCCTGGCATTCCCTGAGTACGGTGATGACGGCTCCTGGGGTCTTCTTGTGGGTCTGAATAACCGCATCTATTTTTTCCCACATGTCATTGGTTATATCTTCATGGCAGTGTTTTTCATTGTGACACATTCTTCTTGTTTCTCCATATTGATTTAATTGTTTGAGTCCAGTGGTGCCAGTGTAACGGCACAGACTTTGAGCTCAGGAATTTTGCACACTGGATCCAACGCCGCATTGGTCAGGCGGTTTGCAGCGGATTTAGCAAAATGAAAGGGGACAAAAACAGTTCCCTTGACCGCTTTAGAGGAAATTTTTACACGGGCCGTTATGGTTCCCCTGCGAGAGGAGATACTTGCCATTGAGCCGTTTTCAACGTTAAATGCTGCCGCATCCTGCCGACAGATTTCAATAAAATTTTCAGGCGCTTGAACATTCAAATCATGGGTTTTCATGGTCATGGTTCCCGTGTGATAGTGGTAGAGCAGACGTCCAGTGGTCAGGATCAGCGGATAGGCTTTGTCTGTTATTTCGGCCGGGGGTCGGAACTCTACCGGATAAAAAGCGCCCTTGCCGCGACTAAAAGTTGTTTTATGCAGCATGGGGGTTCCGGGATGATTTTTACCCGGGCATGGCCAGCGCAGATCTTCTTTTTCAAGCCTGTCATAGGAAATCCCGGCATAGGACGGGGTCACCCGGGCAATTTCTTCCATGATTTCCCGGCTGGTGGTAAAACGGAACCCATCCTTGGCATTCATCTTTTGCGCAAGCGCGCAGATGATCTGCCAGTCACCCTGGGCCAGACCGGGCGGAACCACCGCCTGTCGGACCCGCTGGATCTTACGCTCGGTGTTGGTGAAGGTCCCCTCTTTTTCTGCAAAGCAGGAAGCGGGCAGTACCAGATCCGCTCGTTGTGCAGTTTCTGTGAGAAACAGGTCTTGAACGACCAGAAAATCAAGGCTGTCCAGGGCACGTTCAACATGGGCAATATCCGGATCCGACACCATGGGGTTTTCACCGATGATATACATGGTTTTTATTTTTTTGCCCGCTTCCGGGATCATCTGTGTGGCGGTCAGTCCGGCAACGGTTGAAAGTCCTTGGGTCTGCCAGGCAGCTTCCATCGCTTTGGCCACGTGTTTATCTGTTACCGGGCGATAACCGGGAAATACTTCGGGAAGCCCGCCCATGTCACAGGCTCCCTGGACATTGTTCTGTCCTCGAAGCGGGTTGACGCCGCCGCCCTTAACACCCATGTTTCCGCAGAGCATGGCCAGGCTGGCCAGGGCCTTGACATTGTCCGTTCCAGATGTGTGCTGGGTAATGCCCATGCAATACAGGATGCTGGCAGGGGAGGCCCCGGCATAAATGTGGGCGGTTTCGATGATGTCCTGGGCGGGGATTCCTGTGATGTCGCAGACCTGTTCCGGGGTATAGGCCTCAAGGTTTTTTTCAAGGTTGTCAAATCCTTCTGTCCGGTTTGCAATAAAAATTTTATCATGCAGATTTTCTCGGATGATAACATGCATAATTCCATTGAGCAAGGCGGTGTTGGTGCCGGGTTTAGGGCGCAGCCACTTGGTTGCAAACCGCGTCAGATTAATTTGCCTTGGATCAATGACAATGAGCCGGGCTTTTTTGAATTTAACCGCACGTTTAATATAACTGGAAAGGACAGGGTGGTTTTCAGTGGTGTTGGAGCCAGCCACCAGGATCACTTCTGATGACTCAATATCCTCAATGGGGTTTGTCATGGCACCGCTTCCGAATGTGGCAGCAAGACCTGCTACCGTGGAAGCATGTCACAATCTGGCGCAGTGATCGATATTGTTCGTTTTTAGAACAGAGCGCGCAAATTTTTGGGCAATATAGTTGTCTTCGTTGGTGGTTCGCGCAGAGACCAGCATGCCGATCTGGTCCTTTTCAGATGCAGTGGTTTTTTGGAAAGCGTCTGCCATGCATTCCAGGGCTTCATCCCAGGAGGTGGGCCTGAATTTTCCATTTTCCTTGATCAGTGGTGTGGTCAGCCTTTCTTTTGAGTGGATAAAATCATATCCAAAACGGCCTTTGACGCAAAGGCTTGCAAAATTGGGTGCCACATCAGCACCGGTTACCTTGACAACCTGGTTGTCTCGTGTGTGAAGATCCATCTGGCAGCCGACGCCGCAATAGCTGCAGGTGGTCCGCACTTTTTGGGTTTCACCGAAACGCGGCTTGTTCAAGGCATCCCTGGGGTACAGAGCGCCCACAGGACAGGCCTGGATGCATTCTCCGCAGAATACGCAGTCAGAGTCTTTTAAGGTCCGGTCACCGGAAGTCACCACCTTGGTGGCAGTCCCCCGGAATCCCAGGTCAATGGCGTTGTTTACCTGGATATCATTGCAGGCCTGGACACATCGTCCACACAGGATGCATTTGGAAAAATCCCTTGTTATGAACGGATTGGTATTTTCAAGTGGATGACGAGCCTTTACCGGTTTAAACCGATTGGTTGGAACTTTATAGCGGAACGCCAGCTCCTGCAACTTACAGTCGCCGGTAGCAGGACAGAGAAGGCAGTCATGATGCCCTGAAGACAGCATCAGGGACAGGGTCAGTTTTCTGGAACGAATGACTTCTTCGGAGTCCGTTTGCACCTGCATTCCTTCTGCTGCAGGTGCAGCACAGGAGGCGATAAGAGAACGGGCGCCTTTCACCTCTACCATGCAGATTCGGCAGGCGCCGGTGGGCGTTGTTCCTTTTAAGTAACACAGAGTGGGGATGAAAATACCGTGGTGTTTCGCCACTTCCAGGATTGTCTGTCCAGGATGGAACGGCAGCTGCTCTCCGTTTATCGATAAATATTGTTTCTCTTTCATAACACATCCATTAAAAATAAGTGTAAAATACAAACCCGCCTGGATTTTTTTTCCAACAAGTCTATAGCATGGTGGACCCTAAAGCACGAACAGGTTCAATCTAAAATAAAAAAAATACACCAGAAGCCGAAGAATTTCAATGCTGATTTTTTTATAGAATGTAAAAAAAATGGTTGGCATATTCCTTTTTTAAACCCCATCAGTATGATAAAAGAAGTGATAAAAGAAGTGAAAAATTAGTCTTGGATTAAATATTGGTTTATTTATTGTATTGTTCATTAACAATGCATAGAGAGGAGACGATTACCATCGAACCTAAAATTGCTAAAACATTTCACTGTGCTGATTGCAATGCCGTCTGTACCGATAATGACCTGTTTGCTATCGACGACCGTCAAGTGTGCTGTAAATGTCTATTTGGTGAGGAAACGCCCGTTCGTATTTATCCCATTGGCATTGTTCACAACGATCTGGAAAGAGATAACACCTCGTTTGGCAGAACTGGGACCAGCACGATTTCCAGAATTGAGCTTTTCCCCTCCCAAAAGCAATTCATGTACGGGCTTGATGAAGAGCCTGAGATTACAATTGTTTATTACCTGCATAAGTCCCGTTCGGTGAAAACAATTTTTAAACGGGGACTTGATGGTAAACGCGTTGGCGTGTTTGCATCCAGATCCCCGGACAGGCTCTCCAGAATCGGTATCCAGAACGTAACACTTATGAAAATCAGAGGCACTATTTTGACCGTCAAGGGACTGGACGCAATCAGCGGGACTCCGGTGCTGGATATTAAATTAAAGATCTAACTCGACCCACTTCTTGTTGAGCAGGCGCCCCTTTTTCATTGATTTTTATTTCCAAATTTTTAATTCATAGTCCTTTGGTAAATGTGCAGTCCCTTTGACACATGGAAGACCGGTAGCAGCGTTAACTTGGTCAATCAAAATATCAATATTCTCACAAAAACCATTATGAGTGGCATCCCATCCATCCGTTGTCTTTTTTGCAAATGTGCAGGTACAAAAATGAATAACCTCTGTTCCTTTTGATTTAAGTATTTTAGCTAAGTCTGCTAGGTTGTCACCTGGACATCGACAAGTAAAAACACCAGTGAGCATGCAGTCATCATATCCGATAAAGCCCTCCTTTTTTTCAGCAAGACAATTAAAACAACTTGTTAAAGGGCACCTTGTTTCATTCTTTTCACAACGAATTATAGCTACTTTTGTCATTTTTTCCTCCATTGTTTCACTGCCGATTGGGCAGTTCTTTTTATGTTTTATGTCTGTCAACGTTTTTTATCTGTCTGGGTCTGAATTGTTGAAAGTCTTTCGTGCTAACTTTCCCTATCGCATAATCCTGGTGCCATCCCAAAGGGACCGGAGTCTCGTCATAAAATCTTTTTCTATCAGCTTCGAGAAGGCGGCGTGGTTTTCGCATGAAATCAGCCGCACAAAGGACCCGATGGCCGGATTCAAAGAAAAGCCTGTCCAGCCATTTCAGGCCTTCAAAACTTCGCATCAAATGATGGTCGAGAATCAGCGTGTCCACCGAACTGGCTAGCCGTAGTGCGTTTTGCCAGGCCCGTTTACGCAGATTTGAACTCAAATGATCAAGGTAGAGGGGCGGACCATCTGCCAGCAGAATATCCGGCTGCCATTCAAGAACAAGATCAACCGTGTCGTCATCCAGAAGCTGAATATCCGAGGTGTGAACAAACACAATGTCATTTTTTTCTATCCGGGTCATCATCACCATTGCGTTATGTTCTGTTCTTTCTCCATGGGGTACAGGTATGGAAAAATGCAGAGGCTTGATTTTCGATGTCGCCTCCTGCCATTGGGCATCAAGCCTTTCTTTGAGGGCTGCAAATCTTTTTTGTTCGGCAACACCAACCAAACAGCACAACCCTCGGACACCAAGTGATTCAGCCCCGATAATTTCTATCTTCATGCTAGATATCCTTTTTAACCATCATATTTCCAGAGACGCGTTAATGTAATAGGCGGCATGGGCAAAGCAGATGGTCTGGCTGATAAAAATCAAATACTGATTTTTTGGCCGACCTTAATATCATGATATTTGTCTTGAAACGCAGCCCTGAACAATTCAATGCTCCAGTCGGAGCTGTCATGGGGTGAAAGGGCAACAAATTGCGGGTTGACCTGTTTAACGGCCTGAATCGCATTTTTTACATCTTGCTCTTTTATCCCCTGCCAGGGAAACCGATGGGTTCCGACAATATTTTGAATGTTAAGCGGTCCCAGCATGATCCGACCCGTTTTTACTGGAAAATGCAGTCCACCGATAATGCCGTATATGGGGGCATCAAACAGGGCCTGGGCCCTTTCAATGATCCGTTCAATGGTCTGATGCCCGCATCCGATGATCAAAACAATCCCCTTGCCGGCCACATTGACGGCCAAACTGTTTTCAAGGGTGTGCCCCAAAACAAAAAGGTTCCTGGGGATACTGCCGATACTGGCAACTCCGTCGACTAATTCAAAGGGGGTATTGATGACCTCAACTTCCGGTTCAGGGTTCCAATGGGAAGGTGAAATCCGGGTGGGCGAATAAACGGTTATCTGAGGAAGATGTGTCTTCCCCTGGGAAAGGCTGAACTGCTTGGTTTTTTGTTCCTTCATTCCGCCAATGTGATCCAAATGGCGGTGGCTGATAAAAATAAAATCCATGTCAGGCAGGGATATATTTAATTTTTCAGCGTTGGATACCAAGGGGGAGGGATGCTCCTTGTCCTTGTTAAACCCCAAATCCATCAAAATTTTTGTGTCGCCAGCCTGGATAAAATAGGACACGCCGGCTTCTGTCTTTAAGGAAGGGTCATCTGCATAAAAATCAACCAAGGGAAGAATGGACAGAGTCTTGACTGTACCCATTGGTAATTTTTCAAATTGAAGACCGGTCAATTCTTTTTCAACCTGTTTGTTTCCCTTGATCAACTGAACCAGCTTGATACCCAGTATCACACCAACTATTGCGACTAGACAAAACATGACATAAACAACTACCATATCAAACTCCTTTGGTATTATTGCCCCCAGCCCCGATGGGGTCTGGTTTAAAAATCCTTGAACCGCCCGACGATGGCATCACCTGTTTTGCAGCCGATATGGCTGGCAATTACAGGGCATTTGGCTTTGAGTAAAAAATAAATATTTTTATTTATATGAGAGAGGGTTTCAAAATTTCCCTGTCCCTTGGCAATGATCAGATCGGCTTCATTAAAAATTTTTAAAAATTTTTGGGAACAATCTTCTAAAAGCGTGCCAGGAGCATCCGACCCATTATCAATAACCTGAACCGTATCTGTCATGCCGGTCTGGATAGCGTCTTCCATGGTTGCATCATTGAGGACCGGCATCCCCCTGACCGAATAAATCACCTTGTGCATCGGCAGAATTTCGATCAATAGTCGATCAAAAACAATTTCCCCGGTATTGTCACCCAAAAATAAAATTTTATTTGCCTCAGATACGGCATCCGACAACTGATCTGTGTTTCCGATCAAAGGATCTGTAAGTGATGACTGGATGGTCTGTTTGATCATTGTCTGATCCACTACCAGACTGGCCCCAAAATCAATGATATTTCCGGCGATAGCCAGGCGGACAGCGGTTTCAAACTGGTTTGGAGAATCTAATATGGCTGCCTTCATTTCAGGATAAAGGTCAAGGGCATATTGATTATATTTTATTTTTAATTCTTTATAGGGGTCATCACACCCGGATAGGGTTCGAATCTTCCGGTGAATATATTGGGCCATGACAGGCGGAGACTGTTGAAAATCCATCTTGCTGACTGCTTTTAAAATTTGTCTGAGAATAGTTTCCTGTGCCGGTTTTTCCGAAATTACCATGCGGACGGCATCAAGGGTCTGCCGCATAAAACAGGGCAGACAATCATAATAGGTTTCCATATATAAATAAGTCCTTTGTCCTATCAAAGATAATTTTATATTATACCTTTAAGCAATACCCTTCATTTTTCGTTTTGAAGCACGTTGAGTACCTTGCCAGGCTTGAGCGCTTCTGTTAATGCAGAATATCCGCCGTCAACGATGTGTACATCTGAAAAACCTTTTGACAACAAATAGGCACAGACAATAGCTGATCTGACATGGTCCCCTCTTTTTTATTTAATTGGCATACATTTTGAAATTTGAGATGCAAGGCATATGCCAAAAAACAAGGACAAACAGAATATTTTATATTGTATTTAATTTCAGCAAGTTGAATTTAGCCCTTCACTTTTTTATCTGGCCGAAGGTCGAAATAGCAAGACATCAAAAGCCGCATTGTTGCGACATCCACTATTGCAATAAAGGATGAGCCGTCATGGCAATGCTATTTCATCCAGATCCGAGGACAGTTTTCTGACGGTTCTGACAAATTCATTTTGAAAATTATCATTGCAGAACGGCTCAACAAGACCCTGTCGTGACCCGGACGTATTTATTGCTTGGCCTTTTCATTCGTGAGAATAATCAGGTTTTCATCAATCAGATCAATGCTTTGAATAGAACCTTCAATAAAAACTTTTTCACCGAACAGATTGGTTAGCCAAAAGCCCTCGCCTTCAGCCTCGATACGGCCCACATCCCGCATAATTTCCTTTTTTAAATTGCCTGTGTCCATACATACGTTGCTCAAACACATTTTAGCCTCCTTGGGTAAAAGGGTTTCGGTAATTCGTTAAAATACGCTAACATCGTGTATCAGATCCGACAGCATAGGCCGTTCTTACAGCAGGGCATCCAAAACCTCCCCAGCGGCATTGAAGGCGGGTCCTTTTTTTAAACCATGACCCACAAATCCAGCCTCGAAAACAAGGGGGTCATTGGGAAGCGTACCGATAACATGGATGCCCCGCTCACGGAGTTTCTCTTTCAGCTGCCCTGCAATTTTCGAGGAGGGGATTTTGTTGAGTACAGCAGCGACTGATTTTTGCATGCCGACAGCAATTTTTTGAATTCTATCCGCAATTTCCAGAGACTCAAAGGAAGGCTCGACCATTAGAAGCAGTTTGTCGATTCCTTCGTCGATTCCACGCCCGAAATATCTTTAAATCCTTAATCTTGGTTTATACCTGCCTGGAAATTAATCTGCCTGATCAGCCGAACCGCCGAGGTACCGATTGGTATGCCAGGTGGTGTGGGAGGGCTCCTCAGTAATGAGGGGTCCTATCCCGATAGATTCAAAGTTAAATTAAGGCAGAGATAAATCAGCGAGCCATTTGTGAGCAGTTCTTATTTCGACACCATTTGGGAAAGTCTTTTCTTTTCTCAATTCTTTTGTAACCTGAATCATTTTTATCTGTGGGAAAAATTTTTTAAAAATTTCGAAATTAGAACTCAGTGTTCCATCTTTCCATTTTACTTCTATCATAAGTGATGGACTGTCATTTGCTGTAGTGCAAAAATCTATCTCTTTCCCATCTTTATTTTTTAAATAGTAAACTTTTTTTTCTTCCCCAAAACAATCTTCTCGAAAATGAATTTCTTTTTGAATTGCACAGGCAACAGTATTCTCTAATTTTATGCCTGGATCTCCTATAACCTGGCCGGTATCATAAAAATAGAACTTAGGTGCTTTTTGAATTGCCCGGGCAATATTTTTATGAAAAGGTGGTACTTTAAAAATTACATACATATTTTCAAGTATCGTAAGCCACCTTTTAACCGTTTTATCCGAACATTGAAGATCCCGTGCGAGAGAACTATAAGATACCGGGCTTCCTACCCTATTTTTTAATAGCTGGATAAGTGTTTCAATCTGAATGATTTGTTGAACATTCTCAAGATCAATAAGATCTTGCTTTAAAATAATATCAAGATGCGATTTCTTCCAACGATTATAGAATCGATTCGTTCCGTTAAGAAATGGTTCGGGAAATCCACCGATTTCCAATAGTTTATCCAGTTCTGTTTCAAGATTTTTAGGAGTTACAAATATTTTAATTTCTTTTAAATCCAAAGGATGCATTCTGAATTGGAAAAATCTTCCTGCCAGGGAGTCGCCAACTTTTCGATAGGTATCCAGCTTAGCGCTTCCCGGAACAAGGAGGAAAGGTGGAATTCCTTCAGTGTCATAAACTCCTTTTAACCATGATTTCCAGTTTTTCAACTTATGAAGTTCATCAAAAATAACAAGGTTTTTTGATCGATCCCAAGATTTTTCCTGCAAACTCAACCGGTCTTCAAGGCTGTCAAAGTTGAAATAGTCATAATCACTTTTCAACATTTTAGACAAAGTCGTTTTCCCGGTCTGTCGTGGGCCTGTCAGAAGAACTATTTTTGTTGCTAAGTCTTCTTGAATATATTTTGTTAGGTAACGTTCCATGACGTCTATTTTGGCACGAATTCCGAAATAGTCAAGACTTTTTCGGAACCGAGTTCGGTTAAGTCAGAATTGTATTTGAAAAATATTAACTTAACTCGGTCTCTAATTTTTCGGTGGAGGATCACTGCACTACTACCGATTGTTGATGCATGAGAACCTGTAATCCCGGGAGTTGCGAATATGCTGACAGCCTGGATGGTCATCACTGAAATAATCAGGATACAGTTGCACATGGTCACCAAAATCAGCTCTGCTTTGTGGAATGAATATATTCAGAGGTATCATTATCTTGGACACTCCCCATTGCCTGGGGCCCAGTTGAGATACTTTATCATGGCAGGCGAACAAATTGTGGCATTAACAGGATTTGGAGCAGCAGCATGGCAGACAGCACCAAGGGATCAATTCATAGGATGGAATCCTGATCAGAGAAAGACAAATTTACATCTGATTGTCAATAATGCCAGATTTCTGATTTTACCCTGGGTCCAGTCAAAGAATCTTGCCTCAAAGATTCTACCCATCTATAAAAAGGCTCCGTCCTTCCATGCATGACTGGAACGAGCTTTTGCAGTCATCTTCCCTTTCCTAAAAAATCCTGAATTGACAACCGGTGTTGTAAAATTTAATTGCTACAGGACTGTTGTCTTTTATAAAGATTGCTACAAACAGTTGCGCAATCAGAGGGTCAATTAATCTTAGAGTTCGAGGGTTAAAAAATCTTAGAGTTAAAGATAAAAACTCGCTCATACTAAAATTTGTTTTAAGATATTGTAAAAGCAATGTTGTTTTACCAACACCCCTTTGATCAATAATTCCAACAAGTCTGTTGGGAGACAATGTTTTCTTTAAATATTTTTCCCGGATAAAATTTTCAGACGCAGCCTGAATCAGTCTTGCCTGTTTATTTCTAAAATAGCATCAAATAACAAAACCCACTTTGGTTTATATTATAAAAATATATCAAATAATAAAATGCATTTTAATATATTTTGCAAAACCTGTAAACCCAATTTGTTATTTTTAATTTTCTGTCTTTTTTGTGGGCACAATAGTTTTTGATGGGACATGATAATCGTAACTTCAGGAGTACAGTCTGATACAAGAAAAATTAGCTTATCGCTATAGTACAAAAAAACCGCTATCTCAAGGATAGGATCTCTGGCTAAAAAAATGCACCATCTACAGTTATAATTGCCCTACTGATGACGAAGTCATCATTCGTACAACATAACCAAAATCTGCGGCTTGTCCGGTAGCATTTTTTTGTTGGAAAATTTTCATATTGCCATACAAAGATTGACAATATTTGTATCAATGCTATCATTGCTTTACAGCTATGCTGCAATGGTAAGGAAAAACTTAGGGCTTTTTCAAATCCTTCAATAATTTTATATAAAAGGAGGTGTAACATGCATATTTCACTGACACCAGAACTTGAAGCCGGTATTAAACAAAGAGTAGCATCAGGTTATTACAACAATGCCAGCGAGGTAATCCGTGATGCATTGCGGTTCTGGGAGAGCAATGAAACATTGGTACAGTACATGAAACTTGAGGTGTTAAAAAAACGTTTGGCAATTGGCGCTGGGCAAGCTGAACAGGCAAACTTTGTTGATCAGTCAGTAAGTGATATTATTTCAGAGGCCAAGAATGCCTGATTACCGCCTCACTCCTGCTGCGAAATCCGATTTGCTGGAAATCTGGAATTACACAATTAAAATTTGGGGTGAGAAGCAGGCAGAAAAATATCTGCTGGATATTGAAGCCAAACTTGAGCAACTTGCTGCCAATCCGAAACTCGGAAGGCAACGACCTGAAATCAGCCCCGGTTATTATTCATTTCCTGTTGGAAAACATATCTTTTTTTATCTTCATTCAGGTAACCATATTGATGTCATAGGTGTTTTACATGGAAGAATGGGTGTCGATAAAAATTTGTTTTAATATTTTTTATTTTTTCCGTTCTTCAACGCTAACGGTCTGAATGGCCGGAGTGGTTTCTTATATATCTCAACTTTCGGAGTTAGATCTCTCTAATTGCGTAAAATATAACTATATGAAATAACTAAAAATATTGACAAGATTCACTATCTATGATATGTATTTTTTATCCCTAAAAATAAACAATCAAAGATAGGAATCTCATCTAAATGCATATTACCCCGATAGAATCTCAAAATCAAACTATAAACCCTGATAAGCTCGGAATTTTTGGTGACTACTTTTCCAAGTTAAAAATTGGAAGCATGCTCAACAAATCAGACATAATCAAAACCAAAGGGGCATCGCCCCTGGAACTGTTCACTATTGTCTTCAACTTGGCTTTTATTGGTAAAAATTTCTTTGAAGGTGTGGTGCGAAATAAAAAAATAGATGTCGGCAAGGATGCCGTGTATAATTTTTTAAATTCATCCACCTACAATTGGAGACGCTTCACAATCCTTCTTAGTCGTCGGATTTATTTTATCATTAAAAATCTTCTGAATGATTCTTCTGAAGAAGTTCTTATCTTTGATGACTCGAACTACGACAGGAGCCGTTCCAAAAAAGTGGAGCTTCTTTCCCGTGTATATGATCATTCAACCCACAAATATCTAAAGGGGTTCAGGTTGCTTACTCTTGGCTGGCCTGACGGGAACAGTTTTCTCGGAATTGATTTTGCACTGTTGTCATCAACAGAAAAAAAGAATCGGTACAATGAAATCAATCCCGATATTGATAAAAGAACATGCGGTTATGCGGACCCGCTTGTGGGGTGGTGTGGGGGCTGGGGGAGAAAAACCCCCGGCTACCCGATTAAAAATTCTAATTCTTGCTTGAGCATTTCGCTATTGGGACATCATCCATTCAAGGTATTCAACAATAGAACCCGCTAAATAAAATGGAAGGTTCAGCAGGACAAACTTTTTCCCATCCAGGGTCTTGATCTCATTAATCTCTAATTTTCCAGAATAGATTCTTATGGCATATCTGTGAGGCGCTCGGTCTATGAACTGGTGAAGAGAACGTAGACGGCCCGTAGCAGTGGACTTGACTTCAATTGGGACGATCAGGTTTTCATATTGAACCAGAAAGTCAACTTCAGCGTTGGATTGTTTTTTTTCCCTGTTCCAGAATTGCAGTTTAAATAGAGGGGATGTTTCAACAGCCAAAAGCTCCTGTCCGACGAGATGCTCTGCTATCTTGCCCTGGTAAACAGAATTAATGTCATTGGTATCAAACAGATCTTTTTGAAATCCGGCAAAATAGTTCAACATACCTGTGTCAAGAACCTGAAGCCTTGGAGATTTTTTTGTATTCGGCTGCAACGGCGGCTTCACAGAGGATGAAGGATATAAAAGATAAATCAGCATGGCCTTTTCCAATACTTTTAATGCTTCACCCATTTCCCTGGATTTATAGTTGGAATTGCCAAAACCCTGGAATTTAATTCTGTTTCCTGCCTCATAAAATGCATTTGAAACAGCATGGCGAATAACATTGGCCATTGAATAATTCCGTGCATATTTTTCAACATCATCAAGATAAGAAACGATTAAACTATCAAAAACACTATTCAGTGCGATGATGTCTTTCTGTTCCGCATATTTTTGGATAACTTCCGGCATGCCCCCAATAATTGAATAGGTGTGGAATAATTTCATTAATTTGTCGTGAGTAAAATTAGGTGCAGGGATTTTATTATTTATTATTTCCAGGCTGGCTTCTTGATTCAAAGCGCCCAAAAACTCTTTGAAATTCAAGGGTTTCATCACAAGATACTCCACTCTGCCGACGGGAAAGCTGATATGTGTATCAATAAGTGTCTCTAAAAGGGAACCGGCAGCAACAATATACATATCCGGAAAGGCTTCATAAAAAAATCGGAGATAAGAAACTGCTGATGGGCAGGATTGAATTTCATCTATGAATATGAGAATTTTGCCTTCACGTTTCACCTGATCTTTATGAAAGAAGATTGCCTGAATCAAATCTTCAATGGGATAGTTCCGTTCAAAAATACTCCGCTCGTCCTTGAGCTCAAGGTTCAGGTAAAGATATTGGTCGAATAGTTTCGAAAAAAGGTGAATAGCGGTGGTTTTGCCCACCTGTCTTGCACCTCTTAGAATCAAAGGTTTCCGATCTTTTTTTTGGGTCCAGACTGACAGTTTTTTTAAGATATCCCTTTTGAACATAGTGTCCTCATCTGTCTATAAAACATAAAGTCATGGATATATTCTTATTTTTTTGTAATAAAGTCAATGATATATTTTAGTTTTTTTGTATCATAGTCAAGCTTTTTATTTGCGGTGCAGTCGTCGTTAACTACAAAATAACCGGTATCACCCTTTTCATTGTTGATTGCCGCGGTCTGATCCCAAGAATATGTCATGTTATCTTACCTGCACAACATAAAGGTAGGGCCCGGCAGTTATAAACCTACCGGGCCCTGTGCAGACAGCAGTCTACCGCACTGAGTTATCCCTTGGCATCGGAGTCTCCTCTCGTATGCCTCCGTTTCACTCAGATATCTCTATCTGGTCACAATTATAAATTAATTCGGCACTGATAGTTTTTTCCTGTCTGTAATAGGCTTCGGTTATAAGCAGTGTTCCCATATTCATGATTTGTCGTCTATTTCCTCTGCAATGGGATGACATGATGTTTAATGCATCCTGATCAAAAAGATTTTTAGGCGCGCCAGCATTGGATAGCCTGAACTTGATAAACTCAAGACTTTCATCGTCATTCAATGGATTTAAATTAAATCGTCCGGTGAGTCGAGTTTTTACAGAAGCCATGATTTGTAATGAAAGTTTTTTTTCAAGGGTTTCATCTCCTACAAAAATAAAACTTGTGGCCACAGTTTCCTTTTGAGGATTAAACATCAGAGAACAGATATCCATTAATGATTCTTTTTCCATGAGGTGCGCATCATCAATAACAAATACCGGAAATACGCTGCGGTGTTCCGATGCCATATTCGTGATTTGTTTTTGCAGGCTTATCAAGAAAGGCACAGTTCTGCCATTGGTACCCGATTGAGATATTGTGGTTCATAGAGAATATCTCAAACCACCTTTTGGATTATATTTCAAGAAGAATGATCCATAAGATCAAATCATAGGATTTTATCAACGAGGTTGACTACAATTGGATGTTTGAAATACCTGTTTTATTTTAATTACGCAACTTCCAGTCTTAGCCTTTTCCCAAGCGCAGTTGCAAATTTTTCCAAGGTTGACAATTTAATATCTTCAGCATGATTCTCAATTCGTGAAATCGCAGATTTTTTCGTGTTCAAACGAATGGCTAACTCTTCCTGTGTGAGACCAGACTCTTCTCTTGCCTGCTTCAGCAATACTCCGATTTTAAAATGTTCATATCCAGAATCAAAATTTTCTGCAAATGCAGAATCCTTTTTTTTTCTTTTTTTGATATACTTTTGGAGATCACTCATGATTTTTTCCTCTTAAAATAGTCCTTCATGCGTTTTTCAGCAATTATAATTGCCTGTCTGGGAGTTATTTGAGTCTTCTTCTGGAAAGCATGAGTTAAAATAATAACTTCAGAACCATCAAAAAAACAGAGGATTCGAAATATATTTGATCCAAAATTAACCCTGACTTCCCAAAGATTATCTGTGTTAACCATTTTTTTAAAATATTTGGAAGGAACATTAATATGCTCTTCGACCATATTCAAAACCCAGACAACTTTTTTAGCCTGTTTTGCGGTTAAATCATCAAGAAACTCTTCAACTGGGCTTTTTCCAGACGCTGACCAGTAAAAATTTATTTCTTTCATATGCCTATATGTTAACACGCAGGTTAACTAAGTCAAGGAGAATATTTGATCAATTCTTTCTTCTAAAAGCTCAATTTCCTTTGTTGTCCATAAAGCTGCAATACCTGAAACAGGATACCGGTAATCATAGCCATAGAAGCCTGACCATGTGTAAGGACCTTTCTGCGTGGATCGAGCTCAATCTTATCATCAATTATTT
>Ga0307929_1000852_pt1 | contig 26966 bp, 23 predicted proteins | sample AceLakmetage1330_FD_203160 | JGI IMG/M metagenome (GOLD analysis project Ga0307929, IMG submission 203160) | Saline water microbial communities from Ace Lake, Antarctica - #1330 | ecosystem: Environmental > Aquatic > Non-marine Saline and Alkaline > Saline | place: Antarctica: Ace Lake...
TGCACGTGCCACTACATCGAGGGCTTTCCGCCCTCTAAACAACACGCATCGAGACGGGAAGTATAGTTGTCGTCACCCGGGAAGTGTTATTGTCGTTGACGATCGCCATCCTCTGCCCCATCACAAGCCAGATGAAGGGGTATCCATTTGAAGTCAAGATTCCAACTGGGTTGAAGGCCTCCGGCGTCATCCTGTCGGATCAGGTCAAGAGCTTGGATTGGCTAGCCAGAAAGGCATCACGAATCTGCTCCCTTCCAGAAGCGACGGTACGGCAAGTACTGAACAAGGTCAGCACTTTGCTTAACGTATGACAAGACTTGGAGCCGAATCGGGTGGCTAACGTCAGTCGCGACAGGACTTCAAGGAATGAAGATCGTCGAACCAAACATTGGACAGGGATCGTCTGAAGCTGCGCCGAGCGCGTCTCCAGACGAACCGTCAATGTAAGCGTTAGGCTAAAGAAGATACAGCAGGCAGCTTGACATACCATATTTAGACTAGTACATTATTGATATGTGGGAGATATACGAACACCATTCGCTAGTCAGGAAGCTTCCTCGGATACCAATCGAAGTGCTGAAGCGATATGAAAAGTGGAAAGACATTGTCAAGGTCTCGGGGCCGGAAAGCCTTAAGTTGATCAAGGGGTTTCACGACGAATCTCTACGGGGCAAATGGCAGGGCCACCGCTCTTCAAGACTCGGCCTGAAGTATCGACTGATTTACAGTATTGAAGACCAGAAGCTGTATGTTCGAGTGATTGACATAACAGCACATGACTACAGGAAGAAGTAAAATGAAGAACTACCGTAAAGCCCAAAAAACTATAGACGTCTCCGTGGGAGAGTCCGTCAGAATCATTAGAGAACTGCAGGGCCTCAGCCAAACGGAGCTGGCAGTGCTGTCGGGAATTCCCCAGTCTACTGTTTCTGGAATTGAAAATGATCGAATCCAGATTGGTGTAGAGCGAGCGAAGATGCTGGCGCGAGCACTCAACTGCCACCCTGCTGTCCTTGTCTTTCCCGGTTGGCAAGTCAAAGATCAAAAGGCAGCCTAACCAGACAAATGGAGCGTAGCGTCTAAAGCCGCACTCTCATTTGTGATGTTCGATTTTGAAGAATGGATGCTGATAACCACTTGATCTTGTAGCCCATACGGGCTATTCTAGTCTCAAGAAATGGAGGATTCCGAAATGAACCGAACAGCAACCGTCAGGGCAAGGGTTGAACCAAGTCTGAAAGCAGACGTAGAGAAACTGCTTCACCGCTTGGGCGTCACGACAACCGAAGCGATAACCATGTTCTACAGCCAGATACGCCTTCGGCAAGGACTGCCTTTTTCTGTGGAAGTTCCCAACGCAATCACACGCAAGACATTTGAGGCGACGGATCGAGGCGAAGACCTGAATACGTACAGTAGTCTCGACGACATGTTTGAAGCGCTCGACAAATGTTGACGCTGAAGACTACCAAGCGATTCGAGAAAGACTACAAGAAGTCCCTCAAATCAGGACAAGACATGTCACGCATCGAGCGAGTCATGACTTGGATCGCCAAGGAGCAGCCTCTGCCCTCGGAACTCCGCGACCACAAGTTGATAGGAAACTATATGGGTAGACGAGAATGCCATCTCGCCGAAGACTGGTTGCTAATCTACAAGCTTGAAAAAGACATGGTGATATTTGAGCGAACAGGCTCACATTCAGAGCTGCTGAACAAATAGTAATCGAACAAGAAAAATCCCTTGAGACGTTCGCACAATGATGACAAATATACATATTGCATGGGTCGGGTTCCTGTTGGGGTGCATTTCTGGCGCCGTTACCGGCTTGTCTTTTTACAACCGCGATTGGCTCGGGGGCTACTCTTCTTGGCAACGGCGGATGATCCGGTTAGCCCATATCTCATTTTTCGGTATTGGGTTTCTCAATCTCTCATTCGCTCTAACAGCACGGTCTCTCGGTTTTGAAACAGGTTCATATATCACGTCGGTTCTGTTGATTGTGGGAGCGGTTGCAATGCCGACCGTCTGCTATCTGTCAGCATGGAAACCCATCTGCCGGCATATATTCTTTATACCGGCTGGATCGGTTACAGTTGCCATAGGTCTTTTTATCTGGAGGATATTTACCCAATGAATATTGGCCTTTTCCCTATGAGCGGTATAAGGGTCTGCGACTCGGAACTGCTCAGTCTTGGACTCACATTGCCTGGCTTTGTGGAAAGAAGCAAAACGATCGCATCATTACCGAGCCTCGGCCTACTGACATTGGCGGGGATGACGCCAGAACGACACCGCGTACAGTATGTCGAAATACCGGATGGAAACAGTTTGCCTTCGCTCCCGAGCGGTCTTGACCTTGCTGCGATCTCGACCTACAGCGCACAGATTGACGAGGCATACACGCTGGCCCAACGGTTTAAAGAAATGGGGGTACCAACAGTGATTGGCGGGCCGCACGTTACTGCTCTCCCTGACGAAGCGGCAGAGCATTGCGATGCCGTGGTCATCGGCGAAGGAGAACCCGTATGGCAGCAGGTTCTGGAGGACGCTGAACGCGGGAGCCTTCAGCAGTTCTATTGTACGGACGCCGACGAGTTCGACATGGCCGATGCACCCACCCCCGCATTTGAGTTGCTCAACATTTCGCAATATAATCGTCTGACTGTCCAGACCAGCCGAGGGTGTCCTCATCATTGCGAGTTCTGCGCAAGTTCGGTTGTGTTGACGCACCGCTATAAGCAGAAACCCATTGACAAGGTAGTGGCCGAAATCGACCGTATTTTGAAGATATGGAAGCGCCCATTTATCGAGTTTGCCGATGACAACAGCTTCGTCAACCACGCTTACTGGAAGGAACTCTTGAAGCAACTCAGAGGAAAAGGCCTCAAGTGGTTCGCAGAGACAGATATCTCTGTGGCTGATGATGAGGAACTACTGGACCTGATGCGAGAAGCGGGATGCGCGCAGGTGCTAATAGGACTGGAAAGCCCGACTGATGCAGGCCTGCATGGGCTTGAATTGAGGAACGACTGGAAGCTCCAGAAATTTCCGCAATACAAGAGCGCAATCCGCGCGATACAAGAGCGCGGCATTACGGTCAACGGCTGCTTTGTAATCGGCCTAGACGGCCACACGACAGATATCTTTGAGCAGGTCTACTCTTTCGTTAAAGACACTGAACTCTACGAAGTGCAAGTCACAATTCTAACACCTTTCCCAGGCACCCCTCTCTACACGCGCCTAGAGCGGGAAGGACGATTGATAGAACCACGAAATTGGAAGAAATGCACCCTGTTTGACATCAATTTCAAACCTGCGAAGATGTCAAAAGAGGAGCTGCACGCCGGATTCAAGAGACTCGTCGTTGATCTGTATAGCGACGAGTTTACCAAATGGCGCAGAGGCCGTTTCAAACACGCCATCAGAGATCAACATCAGAAAGGAGTACGCACATGAGATCCAAACGGGCGATTCAGGCATTGTTCTTTGTGGCCGCAGCTTACGACGGGGTGCTTGGGGCTGTCTTTCTGTTCGCAAGCGGCCCTCTGTTCGAATGGGTTGCCGTCACGCCGCCGAATCATCCGGGCTACGTTCATTTTTCGGCGGCTTTACTGATCGTTTTCGCTGTCATGTTCACGGCCGTTGCCCTGCATCCCGTAAAGAATCGCTGTCTCATTCCTTACGGTATCTTGCTCAAGGTGTCCTACTGCAGCGTGGTCATCTTTCACTGGGTTACTGCTGGAGTCCCAAACATGTGGAAGCCATTTTGTATTGCCGATCTCGTGTTTATGATCCTCTTCACTTGGGCCTTGGCAGCGATAAAGAAAGAAGCAGAGGAAGACAGATGAGGCGCCAACCAGACAAATGCAGCATACGCGCTGGAGCGCGCCGCTGATTTGCGATCGTTGTGGGAGCTCGGGGTCAGATCTGAATGGCACTTACTTAAAGGCTTAGCGCATCGAGATTGAACACCCAATATCCAACGGACTTGCACCCCATTTACAACACGCCCATGCTGGGCGTACACAAAGAAATGCACTTTACCAAAATGGACGGGCCCACTTCAGAAAGTGATTCCAACGGTTCGGAAGGAAAACATAATGATTGAGCGATACCTTGATGATCTAGAGAGCAGGATTAATTCTGAAGTCGAGGACCGTCTGCTGGCGGAATGGGAAGCCTTCACGGAAGGCCATTTCGGCGGGGCGATCTTCTCGCCACGGCGAACCAAACAGGTGCCGCCCGGAATCGAGTGGCCCAAAGTCAGTATAAATCGTGCACAGGTGGATCTCGATGCAATGCTACTTCAGCAGTACGGCGAGTGCTCTCGTCAGCTTGCCAGCGGGGCTGGCACCCTGATGGTGGTCCGAGCCAACTACGGTACCGGGATCATACCGACGTTGTTCGGTGCGGAGTTGTTTGTCATGGACGAATCGCTCAATACACTACAGACGACCAGGCCACTGGGCGCAGAGGCTACGCAGGCGTTGATTGAGCATGGAATTCCAGAGATGAAGAGCGTTCTCGGATCGCTGGTACTAGCCGCCGGGAAACGTTTTGCAGACATCGCGGCCACATATCCGAAAATAGGAAAGTACATCCACCTCTATCACCCTGACATGCAGGGACCCATGGATCTTTGCGAGATGCTCTGGGGAAGCGAAATGTTTATGGATCTGATTGACAAACCGGAAAGGGTCCATCAGGCGTTGGAACTTCTGACTGACACCTATGTTTGCTTCATGAAGGCGTGGGAAACCGTCGCCGGCACCAATCCCAAGTCCTGGGCAGCACACTGGGGAATGATGCACAAGGGAAAGATCATGATCCGAACCGATTCAGGCATGAACCTGTCGCCGCAGATCTATGACGAGTTCATCCGTCCGTATGATCAGCGTCTGCTCAATGAACTCGGCGGAGGTGCGGTGCACTTCTGCGGGCGTGGCAGTCACTACATTGCAAGTACCTGCAGCATGAATCGAATGTACGCCATAAACCTGAGCCAGCCACAGCTTAACGAAATGGAAACGATCTATCGGAACACGGTCGACAAAGGGATTTTGTTATTGGGATTCAACAGAGAATATGCCAACACGGCGCTGGCCGCTGGACGCAATTTGCATGGTGCCGTGCATTGTTGGTAGAATGACATGGAGTTGTGGAACCAGCGCCTGAACGGTACGGCTTCGCCCCCTATTATACGAAACGTTCACTACAGAAAGTGGAGAATAATGACACCGAAGGAAATCGTAAGGCACACCATCGACTATACTGATCCGGAGCGAGTCGCCCGTTCGTTTCAAGATTCCGACATCTGCGGAGTCGGCTGTACTGCGACGACACATGCAACAGAATGGCAAGAAGTCGGCAACGGACGTTGGGAGCGAACTGACGAATGGGGCAACATCTGGGGACGGGTGGACCCGACGTCTAAGGGCGAGGTGGTCAAAGGAGTTCTCGAGGACATTTCGGCCATGGGCTCTTACGTGTTTCCCGACCATTCCTGTCCAGAAGACTATGCTTGCGTTCTACAGCAGCGAGACAAGGCTCCGGACAAGTGGCTTAATGGCGGCATCCCCGGGTTCGCATTCAATATTGCCCGCAAGATGCGCAAACTGGACCAGTATCTAATGGATCTGGTGCTGGAAGCCGCCCGTATGCATGAACTGCATGACCACATTGATGTGATGGTGGAGGACATGATCCGGAACTACGCTGCCGCCGGCGTGGATGGCGTTATGTTCTGTGAAGACTGGGGTACCCAGAACCAGACACTAATCAGCCCTGACATGTGGCTGGAAGAGTTCTTTCCCCGTTTCCAGAAACTCTGTGGCATCGCACATGACCTCGGAGTGAAGGTGTTTATGCATTCATGCGGGAAGATCGGAGCTATCATTCCAGGTTTGATGGAAGCCGGAATTGATGTCCTGCAATTTGACCAGCCTGATCTTCACGGAATTGATGCTCTTGCCTCCCACCAGAAGCAGGGCAAGATCACATTCTGGTGCCCAGTTGACATTCAGAAGACGCTACAGCAACGTGACGAGGCCGCCATTCGGGACAAGGCCAAAGAGATGCTGGATGTACTCTGGCATGGGCGTGGCGGGTTCATCGCCGGATACTACGGAGACAACGAGTCGATAGGGCTTGACCCTAAGTGGCAGGACTACGCATGCGATAAATTCATAGATGAAGGAGTCGCGACCAGATACTCGAAGGACCATTGAGCAGCGGACACCAAAATGCACGCTATGCGCTACCGCACAAGCGTGAGTGACGCGTTCGACCTACAGGAAAACCCATGAAACAAGAAACGATGACATCACGGGAGCGCGTTATTCGCGCAATGAACCATAAACCGGTCGACCGAGTTCCTATTGACCTGGGAAGCCACATGTCGACGGGCATTTCAATGTTCGCCTACTGGAACCTGCGCGAACACCTAGGGATGTCAACAGACCGCATCTGGATCCCTGACATGGTCCAGTGCCTCGCCTATGTGGACGTCGACATCCTAGAACGTTTTCATTGCGACTGTATCCTTCTGGAGCCGCCCTACCCCAGAACATTGCGATGGAACCCGCGCGATAAGTATACCTTCACTATCCCGGAAAAAGCCAATCCCCAACAATGCGAAAACGGAGACTGGCTCATAAGTATGAACGAAAAGTCCATGCGCATGCCCGCGGGCGGCCTTTTCTTTGACGGCGCATGGCTCAACGACTGGGGCGATGGATCCGAGGACGACCGCATCGCTCTCTACGCCAAGGAAGCAGAACGTATCTTCAAGGAAACGAACTACGCTACGAACTTGCTCGGCTACAGCCATGGCCTCGGCCTTTCGTCGTATGCCGCAGGCAGCATCGATGAAGCAATACGTGCATTCGATGATCCGGAAGCCGTGCACGCGGACCGAGAAGCCTGCTTGGCCAATAGCATCCAGCGCATGGGCAAGATCATTGACCGTTTCGGCCCATACATCCAGCTCGTGACGATGTCCGACGATATGGGCTCGCAAAACGGGCCCATGTGCAACCCGACCTATGTCGAAGAGTTCTCCATGCCCTACTACAAACGCTTCTGCGAATTCGTCCATGCTAACAGTGACATCAAGGTGTTCCTGCACAACTGCGGTTCGATCAGACCCCTGATCCCTATGCTTATCGATGCTGGAGTAGATGTCCTTAACCCAGTACAGATATCAGCCGATAATATGAAACCACAAGATTTGAAGGATGATTTTGGAGATAACATCTGTTTCTGGGGTGGTGGCTGCAACACGCAGCACGTATTGGGAGAAGGAACCCCCGACAGCGTTGCGTGCAACGTTCGTGAGCTAATGCGCACATTCAAAGCTGATAGTGGCTTCGTCTTCAATCAGGTTCACAACATCATGGGCGATGTTCCTCCCGAAAACATCGTAACGATGCTGGACACAGCCTACGAAGAGAGTTTCTATCAAACAGAATAGGGAAACAATAGATGCATACAATGTCGTCTGGACTGTCCCAAGCCAGAACGCTTCAGAATCCATGCCGTGCGGCGGCGGAGACATCGGACTAAATGTGTGGGTTGAAAACGGCGATGTTCTCTTTTACATGCAACGGAGTGGAAGCTTCGCCGAAAACAACGAGTACCTGAAACTCGGCCGGATGCGCCTCCAGCTTGATCCTAATCCCTTTGTCGGTCCAAATGCAAAATTCCGTCAGGAATTGAAGTTATGTGATGGATACGTGGAGATTCAGGGAAGCTGCAACAACGGAAAGCCTCTCGAAGCTACCGTACGCATCTGGACAGAAGTGAAGCGTCCGATCATACACGTAGAGGTCGAATCGAGCCAACCAGTCCTCGCCAGGGCCTCGTATGAAAACTGGCGTCTGGCGGACGAGATGATCCCGAACAACGCGCGGCGGCGATCTTTCTTCTCCCTGAACAACTATCCCGGCGATGTAAAGTTGAGTAAAGACCACATCGCGCATGTCGCCGGGGGTGTTCTATTTTATCACAGAAACCCAGGCACAAACACTCTCGTGAACATGCTGATCAAACAGCAAGGTTTGGAAACGTTCGAAGACGATATCACCGACGACCTGCGCAACCGCACCTTCGGGGGGTTTATAACCGGCCCCGGGTTCAAGGCGGAGGGAAAATCGCAAGGAAAATACCAGACCGCAGTCTTCAAGGCCTGGGATTTGTGCTCAGAAACCGCCGCCAGCACTCACCAACTGCGGATTGTCACGCACATCGCCCAGACTGACACACTCAAAGATTGGCAACAGCATCTACAAGCCCTGGTCAACGCTTCGGCAAATGACCGGGAAAAGGCGCGCAAAGACACCGCCGCCTGGTGGGCCGGGTTCTGGGGCCGCAGCTGGATCATCGTTCGTCCTGACAAACCTGATCCCGCCGACAAGGCGTGGCGCGTCGGCCGCAATTACAATCTATTCCGTTACCAACTGGGGTGCAACGCGTTTGGCGAGTACCCATCGAAATTCAACGGAGGAAATTTCACCTTCGATGCCAATCTCGTCGGCGGCACAGGCAAGTCTTTTGGCCCTGACTGGCGCAACTGGGGTGGTGGTGTATTCACGGCGCAGAACCAACGACTTCTGCACTGGCCCATGCTCAAGTCCGGCGATGTGGATGCCATCCTACCTCAGTTCGAACTCTATCGCAAAGCCTTGCCCGGCGCCTTGGCGCGAGTGCGGAAGCATTTCGGCCACGATGGCGCCGTCTATAGCGAGTACATCGGCGTTCCGGGTCTTGCCTTGGGCACCGGGTATGGATGGGAGAGCGGCCCGCGGGGACGTGGAAAAGAGATCCCTTTCGGGGACCCGCGTGCAGACGCAAACCGAGGCTACAACGACCTTGTCGAAGAAGGCGTGATGGCTAACCCGTCGATCTCCTACCATTGGGAGTCCCAGCTAGAAAACGCCTACATGATCCTCGAGTACCATCGCTTTACTGGGGCTGATATCAAAGAGTACATTCCCTTTATCGAGAATGCGGTGATCTTCTTTGATGAACATTACCGAAAACGGGAAAAGATGCGCACGGGTCGCGAGCTCGACGCCCTGGAAAAACTGGTTATCTACCCGTCGACCTCCTGCGAGTCTTACCGCGGCGCAATGAACCCCGCCGATCTCATCTCAGGCTTGCGCGCTTGCCTTGAGGGCATTTCAGAACAGGATGACAACGCTCTGACACTGAGGAACAAGGCTTACTATCGCGCGTTTCTCGAAACACTGCCAACCTATACCTATGCGGAGGTTAAGGGAGACCGCATCCTACAGCCTGCCGCCAGCTGGAAACTGTATGCAAATGTGGAATGTCCACAATTCTACCCGCTCTTTCCTTTCAACCGCTTCGACCTCTTCGGGAAGGATTGCGACCATCTTCAGGTTTTTCGCAATTCATGGAAACATGGAAAGTTCCCAAAGAACATGGTGCAGAGCTGGCACCAGAACGGCATTTTCTTTGCGCGCATGGGCATGACAGAAGATGCCAAACTGTATACCTCTCAAAAACTGGATGACAGTCCGCGCCGTTTCCCTACATTCTGGGGGCCTGGCCACGACTGGGTGCCCGACCATAACTGGGGCGGAAGCGGCATGCTCGGCCTACAGGAAATGCTGATGCAAACCATCGGTGACGAGATCCTCCTTTTGCCCGCCTGGCCGAAGGAATGGGATGTTGATTTCAAGCTCCATGCCCCTCGCAAGACTACGGTTAGAGGCAAGGTGAGGAGCGGAAGAGTGGTCGGCTTGGAAGTCAATCCAGAGTCGCGCAAAAAAGATGTCAGAATAGCGAGTAATTTAAAGAGCTAACGAAGATCCAACAAGACAGTCGGCTCGTATCAAGAAATAGCCGCGCTTCGCACGACCATTTCTTGAACGGTCATTGTGAACGTTGACTGGGAGAGAAAAGTATGTATCGTGCAATCCGCTTTCCTGAGAACCCCATTATCCATTCCGGACTGGACGACCAGATAGGCACAAACATCAACGGCCCCTCGCTGATCCGTGTGCCGAACTGGGTACCGAACCCATTGGGGCTATATTATCTCTATTTTGCCCACCACCAGGGAGCGTTTATCCGTATGGCGTATGCGGACGATATCCACGGTCCGTGGAAGACGCTTGAGGGAGGCGTTTTGCGACTGGAAGAAACGTGTTGCAGGAATCACATTGCCTCACCCGATGTGCATGTGCATGCGGAGAATAGAGCGATCCGGATGTATTTTCACGGGGTAACGCATGACGGGCAGCGCAGCTTCGTCGCCACCTCCTCTGACGGACTTCATTTCAATGCTTCGGCCGTGGTGCTGGGGCCGTTTTACTTTAGGGTTTTCAAACACAAATTGGCATGGTTTGCCATCGCCAAGACTACTGATGCACCAGGGGGAGGCGTGCTGCTTCGCTCCAGTGATGGTGCCGGAGCATTTGAGCGTGGACCGGATATATTGCCTAACCAGCGACATGTGGCAGTCTTGAAAAGGGATGATAATCTGCATATCTTTTTCAGTCGTGGGGAAGATTGCCCAGAGCGAATCCTGATGTCGACGATGTCACTCAAGGGAGATTGGAAAGAGTGGCATACATCGGATGTTGCCGAAATGTTACGGCCGGAAACGAAGGAAGAAGGATGCCACTTGCCCGTCCATCCCTCTCGTTTCGGGTCTATTCATGAGCCCGTTCACGAAGTACGGGATCCTGCGATTTACGAGGAGAACGGTAGACAATATCTGCTGTACACAGGAGCTGGAGAAAGCAACATTTGCTGTGCAGAACTTGCTGAAGAGACGGACAACCAACAACCACCTACACGCTAGCAGCAGGGACGCCGCAGCGTAAGATGAAACGTTAGGAAATGAAATCATGAAGCTGACATCGGACTGGCATATCCATTCACAAAACTCATGCGATGGGGCCTGCATGACGGTCGCAGATCTGGTCCAAGAAGCAGACGCAAAGGGGATTCTGGACTTTGGATTAACGGATCACGTGCACACCCCGTTTAACCTGCCGGATATTGCCAAGTCCAGGGAAGCGTTTCTATCCACTGGGCCATCTCCTCGTTTCCATTTTGGGGTTGAGGTGAGTTGTGTGTCGCAATGGGAAATTGATGAGATCGCGAGTGGCAGACATGATAATCCCGTTTACGGTCTGCGCTCGGGCGGGCCAGCGGGGGGTGACCTGGCTGTAGGAATCACAGCCGAGTACCTCGCGAAGCAAGAGGTCGAGTATGTCGTTGGCGGCACGCATTGGCCCATGTACGTCCCAATGGAACGTGAGGCCGTGATCCGTGACTATCACCGACAGAACATGTTTCTTGCAACACATCCGCTTGTTGACATTGTTGCCCATCCTTGGTGGTGGATGGGGCACTGGGTAGACAATAACGGAAACTATCCTGCAAAACCTTGGCTTAACGACTTCAGCGTTATTCCTACATCAATGCATAGGGAATTCGCTGCGGCGACGATCGAGCATAAAACTGCAGTTGAAATCAATATCGGAGCAATGCTGCTAAATCCACGCTATCCAGAGGAATTTCTTTCCCAATACCTGGAGTACCTAGCTGAACTCCAATCACTGGGAGTTTGTTTCAGTATTGGTTCCGATTGCCACAGCGCTCACTATGACTCTGATTTTGAGAAGACCGGTCAGTTGCTGGAAAGCGCGGGAATCACCGATGCTTTCTGGGGCCTCAAGGCAAGAAACGACAAAAAAGGATCTTCCAACAAGCCGGCTGCAAGGCGCCAGTAATCCAGATCGATAAGGTCTTTGTGAAGCCGAATAAGAAGCCTGAACACGTACTTTGAAAAGCCGCGCTTCGCACGTCTTTCCAAAGACGGCAAGTCACGACGTTGTCTGAATAACTACAGATGATCTAGTCTGATGCATACGAAATAGGCTGGATCGCAGCTGATCCGGCACACAAAGGAAAGGGCCTGATGCAGAGCGTTACAAACGCTGCCACTCAGGCTCTGCTCGAACACGGAGCCAGACATATCTACCTACTCACCCACAACTGGCGACTTCCTGCAATTAAGACTTACCTCAAAGTCGGTTACAGGCCGCTCTATCACAAGCCCAGGATGAGAAGGCGGTGGCACGAACTGTTTCTTAAGTTGGGTCTGGACATGCAGGAATATGCAGGAGTTGATATTGACTTCGAAGACGACAACCAGGAAAGCGGGCCAGCCATATGGACCCCAATGCAAATAAAGGAGAACGCAAGAAATGCCTGACTACAAAAGGGAAACCACCATTCGCATCGCTAAAGTTACCCCATGGGATCAAGGGGGGGGCGCCATTCATGGCCCGAGCCTTTTCGGAGCTTCGGTCAACAAGCCTTTCTCATACGCTATACCTGCGACCGGCGAGAGACCCCTGAAATTCACCGTCGAGGGCCTTCCGGAGGGATTGCGACTCGACCAAGACAGCGGACGCATAACCGGTATTGCTCAGCACGAGGGGGACTCAAAGGTCCTGCTCACAGTGGAAAATCAGCACGGTACCACAGAGAAAGAGTTTACTATTGCCGTCGGTCGTGGCTTGGCCTTGACTCCCCCCATGGGTTGGAACAGCTGGAATGCGTGGCGACGATGGGTCAATGCGGACAGGGTGCACGCAGCCGCGGAAGAACTAGTCGCGACCGGTCTTGCTGCACGAGGGTATACGTACATCAACATCGACTCATGCTGGCAAGGGGAACGCGGTGGCACGCATGGGGCGATCCAGCCGAACCGCAAGTTTCCAGACATGGGATCACTCGCAACCCGCATACACGACATCGGACTCAAGCTCGGCATCTACTCCACGCCATGGACGGTGCCCTGGGGATGCAGCGCAAAGCAGGCCCAGGAGGATTGGAGTGGCCCCGGTCTGATCGGCGGTTCATCCGGCGATCCCGATCCAGACTACCAGCCGCAATCAATCCCGGAGGGGCGCTACATAGGTATCGGCAAACACGAAGCACAGGACGTGGCACAGTGGGCCCAATGGGGAGTGGACTTTCTCAAGTACGATTGGACACCCACAGACCCACAATCACTGAAGCGTATGGGGCGCTTGGTCAAGGAGGCCTCACGCGATATTGTGCTTAGTATCTGCACCTGCGCTCGTCTCGCGGATGCTGATGCCATCAAGGTCTGGGCAAACATGTGGCGAGGGCTTCCCGACACAGACGATGAATGGTTCAGCGTCATGAAGAACGCCTTCTTATTGGAAGACTCGCGCAACGAGGACTGGCGTCCGCACGTTGGGCCAGGCTCGTGGAACGACCTGGACATGCTTGCGCTTGGTCCCCAATTTGAGAGTGCCGCCACGTGCCGTCCGAACAGGCTATCCCCTGATGAACAGATCACTTCGATGACGGCATGGGCGCTCTATCCCTCCCCACTCATGCTGAGCTGCGATCTCACTGCCATAACGGATTTCGAGTTGCGGCTATTCGGGAACGAGGAAGTGATCGCCGTGAATCAGGACCCACTGGGGAAACCCGCAGTGCGTTTCAGCGAGAAACAAGAACAATCACGTCAGAACGCGAAGCCGCAACTCAATACGCGAATCTGGACGCGTCCACTCGTGGATGGGAGTGTTGGCGTGGGCTTTTTCAATCTGGGAGAAGGTCCCGATACGCTCTCTATCAATCTCAGGGATCTCGGCTTCGCCGGGCCCGTCAGCGCACGAAATCTCTGGGAACGGCGCGATATGGGGAGGGTACAGGGCCAGCTGTCTGTTGAGGTCCCGGCCCATGGCGCCCAACTCGTCATGGTGAAGCAGTAGCAGTCTGTCGCAACAAAAGAACATGAGGCATAGATCGAACGTTTTGTGGAATTTCTTGGATGCCGCCGATGTTAACGTTCCGGAAACCATCGAGGGGCAAAGCCTGATGCCGTTGCTGAAAGGCGACACTGTCAAGTGGCGCTCGCACTATCACCACGAACACTCCCCATGCTATACGCCGGACAATGCCTACCAGTGCCTGACCAGCAAAGATTGGAAATACGGCAACCACTCTTCGATTCCGTATTCATTCTACTTTACGACGTGCAACAGTTAATTCTTTTATGATATCTATTTAGAATAGATAGTGACTGTTAGACAAACTGAACAATTTTATCAGGAGAAATCATGCAATCATTCGTATCTTTGTTGACAACTATAATCATCTTTTTAAGTTTATTAGCGCCAGTAGGAGCAGAAACAAAACCCCAATATCCTGAAATGATGTTCATCATTGATGCCTCTGGTTCCATGTGGAATAAAACCGAAACACAGACAAGAATCGCTGCTGCAAAACAAGTGATGAATGAGATCATTCCTTCTATTCCTGCAGAAGTACGGATCGGTCTCACTGCTTACGGCCACAACCGCAAAGGAGACTGCAATGATATAGAAACTTTGATCCCATCCGGATCTAATGACCGACATGGGTTACTGCAAAAAGTTATGGCTCTCAGCCCAAAGGGCATGACTCCCATGGCTGCAGCAATAGAGAAAGTTGCCAATCAGCTGAAAAACAAAGAGACGGAAACGACCATCGTTCTGCTCAGTGATGGTGAAGAGACCTGTCATGACTCCCCTTGTGCAGCAGTGAAGAGTTTAAAAGATTCCGGCATTAAATTTGTTCTTCATGTTGTCGGCTTTGGAGTTAACAGTAAGCAAAAAGAGCAACTCTCTTGTATGGCTGAGGCTGGAGGGGGCGAGTATTTTGGTGCTGCTAACTACTCATCCCTTCTTGCTGCTTTTAAAACTGTTGAAGAAGAAGTTATTAAAAAGGTCGCATTTGAAAAGGCAAAAACCACAATCAAGAAAAAGAGCACTGGCCTTGGTAAGCTTAGAATTGTTATTCCGGAACAGGGATTACGAAGTTTAAATGCAATCAAGATCATCAGAAAAAAAGACAACAAGGTTTTAAGAACGATAGAACACATTAAGAGTGACGGCACCTTCCCCTTCCCCGCTGGCACCTATGAGTTGATCGCCGGTTTTGGTAATTCAAATTATCAGCCGGACTCTGAAGTTTCGTATGGAATCTACGAAGTAAATGGAGGCGAAATTACCGAGGTAAAACTTGGACTTTTTATAATCAACATATCCGAACCTATGGAAAGGATTCCAGCACATCGATTAACCATCACAAAACCCGATGACTCCGATTTCAACCTTACCCTTATTGCCAAGAGCGGAAATGCCTATTATTTCTACAAACCAAAACCTCTTATTGCTGGCAGTTATAATTTTGCTATTTATCCTGAGATATCTCGGGATAAAAAGCCTAAAGCACCATTATTCGTCTCGGATGTTTATACTCTCTCGGAATCCGGTGAATGCGTTGTAACTATTGATACCGGCATCAAAGTGAAACAGGCACAGGATTCAAGTGTAATTGGTTGGCAGCTACAAACAATTGGTGGTGGGAAAACAATATTAAATGTTCAAAAAGAAGGAAACGGATGGGCCTTATGGCGACCCTACATTGTTAACCCCGGTTCGTATCAATTGAGTGTCATACTGGACGGAATGGATGAACCACTTCTTGTGTCGGATGAACTGAGCATCGCCAAAGGGGAGCTTCTCGAATTTGATACGGGATTATAAATCCTACCGATCCGAAATAAAACCGTCCAAATAAACGGCCTTCTCTCAACAACTTCATCAACAAATAATCGCCGGACGGAAACATTAATTGGACCGGAAAGAGCCGCCTTTTTTTGAGCATCCCGCCCCGGCAAGTGATGTCAGACGTTCGCTCTTGTGCGGAAGGCTCGCTCCTGATGGTATTAATCGACATAACCGTCTGGGTTGACTTCTTTGGTGGCCGGTCGTTGCCTCATGTGAATGCGCTTCAAAAAATGATTGAGGATGACGAAGACCTTTGCATCTGCGGGGGCATTCTGACAGAGGTACACTAAGGCATTCGCGAGACCAGATCATTTACTGCGAACTACAACACCTTAACCGAAGAGGACGTTCTATCCTGTTAGGCGCTTCCCGGATGCTATCGCGAACGGGGCGCACGGTCTTTTCATATGGGATCATGAACGGGCCTTTAACATTGAATATGCCTTGGATGAGTCTACGGCTACAGCTTCGACGAACCCGGTGAGAGTGGAGTGAACCTGCTGGTCGTTGAAGAAGAACAACAACGCCACATTTCTGAGCATAGCGAGAGTTGTTACGATGGAGGGATTGCGGCTGCGCGTCTTGTCTTCAAATAGACATGCGTCCTTTCTCCAGTGGTTTCGGCTTTCGATGCCGCCCCAATGCCCTCGAATGAGGGTGAGCCACTGTTTTGGCGTGTAGGTCTTGGCAGGGATCGAAGAGACGTAATAGCTTGTCTCGAAGCTGTTCGGGGCCTTTGCTTTCGATGATTGGCGGCGCACTTTGATGACAGTCTCGACATGAGGGAAGCTCAGGTTTGTTGGGTCGACAGCCTGCATCATGATCTCTCGTCGATCTGTCCGTCCGTGCCCCTTTTCTGTCAGGGAAAAAAGGGGGAGAGGTCTTTGGTTTTGAGGGCGGCCTGCTTTTGAACGATTTTTTGATTTCCCTTAGCCGGGATGATAAACTTACCGCCTCGAGAGACGATATCGCGTGCCGTTTCGCGCTGGCAGTGTAAGGCGTCGGCCGTGATGACCGTGTCGCGGATGAACTTGCCATCAAGCGCTAGGGCGGCTGGCAGGTTGCCGGTGTGTTGTTGAAGCCAAAGGCTAAAGCGTTCGGAGAATGCATCGACATTGAGCTGGTGCAGGAGATTATAGATGGCACTGCAGGATGGCTCCTTGCGGTAGCTTGAACCTTCTTGCCTATTACCTTAAAGGGGGGTATCTCCTTTGTTGGACTAACCCCTACATGTTGACATTTATCACGACGTTTTTTTCTTGTCATCTTGAGCGAAGTCGAAGGATCTCATGGGCAATATGTGACGACAGGCACGAGATCCCTCGACAAGCTCGGGATGACATGCGCACTCACTTCATAGTGTACATGGTCCAGCGAAAGAGATACCCCCGTTACCTTAATTTATAGCGATTTACCACTCAAAGACGAACGCTTTGGGTGCCGACCCTTTTGCTTGGTTGTAGTATTCATCAAGCATAAGAAAGCAAATGCAGTGGGTTTTGTTTAGTAATATATGTTTAGTCGGCCAGCATTGACTAAACTCTCTCACGTGAAAAGACCGTGGAACGGGTCGTACCACAATTGGTTAGTCTTTGCTTTGGAGGCACGATTATGGCAGAAAATATGGTCATTAAATCAAAACTAAAGCACAGAATTGGCACTCTCGTTATTCGGACAGTTCCTGGTGCGGAACTCATCGTTAAGCTGACCAAATCAGAAAGCAGAAAAGAAGTCAATCTGTGTGCACAACCAAGCGCTGCGCTTGACGGAGCCAAGACGCACCGCAAGTGAGCTTCATCGTTATGACCAGCAAAACCTAACAGGGGAAACTAATGATTACCATATCGCTTGATGGAAAATGGAAAGTCCGAGATGAAACTCTCTCATGCAGGGGCATAGCAGGTCTTAACAGGGCGACTAAGGCGCGCTCCGGCTGGATGCCGGCGAAGGTGCCCGGAGAGATACACCTCGACCTCATGCGCTCCGGCCGTCTTGACGAACCCTTGATCAGTCTCAATGCAAAGAAGAGCCGTTGGCCCGAGAAGCGATCGTGGTGGTTTGTGAAGACTTTCAAAGTGCCGGCTTCATTCCTGATGCATGAACGCCAGGAGCTTGTGTTCGATGGCCTGGATCTATACGCGCAGGTCTTTCTGAACGGCACACTTCTCGGCGAGGCGAAGAACGCTTTTGTGCCGTGGAACTTTGATATGCGTCACGTGATCAGGAAAGGCACAAACACCCTTGTGGTAAGGCTTACCGCGGGAGCGGAGTTGACCCCTAAAACACTCAGGCCTAAGACTGGCGGCAAGGAGGTTTACGGGGGGCGGATGAAGTTCCCCGGGATCAGTCATCTGCGCAAGCCCCAGTTCACCTATGGCTGGGATTGGGTCGATGCACTTCCAAACATTGGGATCTGGCGCGGCGTCAGCCTCAAGGCACACTCTGGTATTGTATTGCATGATATTCACCTCGATACACAGATGGATAAGAAAACGGTTTTCCTGGACGCCAAGGTGGTTGTGGAGAACCTCCATCCATGGAGTGAACGACTCGGCAAGATGGAAATGACCATCACACCACCCTCAGGAAGAAAGATTACCAACACAGTAAGTCTTGCCGCACAGGTGGGACGTTCAACGCTGGAATTCCGGTTGAAAATTCCGAATCCGCAACTCTGGTGGCCGAACGGCATGGGAGACCAGCCGCTTTATCACGTCGCCGTACGCACTGTGCACAACAAGAAGGAGTGCGATCGGCGTGAAATGGATATCGGCCTGAGAACCGTGGAACTTGACCGTTCAGCCACCAAGCCCGTCGGCACCCGTTTCTGTATTCAAGTAAATGGACATGATGTTTTCTGCAAAGGTGGGAACTGGATTCCAGCGGATGCGATCATCGCACGGGTCAGCAAGAAGAAATACGAAACACTGATCGGTGACGCACGCAATGCCAATATCAATATGTTGCGGATATGGGGTGGCGGCGTGTACGAATCCCCTGACTTCTACAACGCCTGCGACCAAGCGGGGATTTTGGTCTGGCAAGACTTCATGTTCGCCTGTTCAGAGTATCCGGACGATAATGAAGAATTTCGTTCCACCGTCCGAGATGAAGCCGAAAAGGCCGTCATGTCGCTTCGGCATCACCCCTGCATCGTCCTCTGGTGCGGCAACAATGAAAACGTGGAGGGGTTCAGGGATTGGTGGAACAGTGGTAAGCACTTCGGGGAGAAGGGTCTAAAGCTTGGCGGCAGCGTCATTTACAATCAAATTTTGCCGGACATCTGTCGTGCGCTTGATCCACGACGCCCGTACTGGCCAAGCAGTCCGTGTGGTGGAGATAATCCTAATTCCGAAATGGACGGCGACTGCCACTGGTGGGGCCCATTCACAATGAATGCGGATATAAACCGTCGGATCACACATGAAGTATTTGACGAATGCAAGGCACGGTTTGTAAGCGAGTACGGCGTTATCGGGCCATGCCATATTAGCTCAATGAAACAGTTTTTGACCCACAAGGAGCTGCACGTTGGTTCCCGGGCACTGCAAGAACATACAAATTCCTTTGAGAAAGAAACAATGCCTGCGGCAATCCGACGACACTATGCAGATCCTGAAACTTTGAGTATCTCGGATTACATTCTCTATGGGCAAATGTTTCAGGCTTCAATGTACGGCCATACTATTGAGGCGCTTCGCTTTCGCAAGAATGATCCGCGTGACGACTGCCAGGGAGCGCTCATCTGGATGTACAACGATTGTTGGGGAGAAACAGGCTGGACACCGATTGACTACTACCTGCGCCGCAAGCCAAGCTACTATTGGATTCGTAATGCCAATGTTCCGGTAAAATCGATTGTGCGCCGGCGCGGAAAGTACTTGGTGACACGCGTCGTGAACGACACCCTGAAACAAGTGAAGGTTACCGCCCATTTCGGATGGGTGCGTGTCGATGGTTCAGGTTCAAGAATGAAATCAAAAGTAATCTGTATTGATGCGAATGATATGGTCGAGATTGGGAAGGAAGCTATTGCTGGTCCCAAGGTTCGGAATCCCCGCGAATGGATTTATGCCACGTATTTAGATCGCGAAAAAGCCAGCATGTGTCCTTCTATCTGGCAGCTCACCCCTCATCGTGACCTCGCACTGCCGGACCCGGATATCTGCATTACAGTCAGAGGAAAAACTATTCAACTCATCAGCAGAACTTATTGTCACGGCGTCCATTTCAGAGACAATGGCAAGGCAGTGTTTTCTGACAACTATTTTGATCTATTGCCTAATGTTCCGAAGTCCATAACATGTCTGGCGTCGAAAGTACCCAGAAACATGCGGTTTCACACAGCTATGTGATGCAAGAATTTGTCAAATGGGTCATAATCAGAGGGTGCACGTGACAATAAATGTCTGCGAAATTCGTTGCACGTGATCCTAACGTTGCCAATAACCCACTGGAGAGACATAGCACATGACATTCGAACCGATATCATATGATCATGCAGCTCGGTTGATTGACAGACGCCCTTGGGACGTTTCTAGAAATGCCGACCTGCTGGTTGCCGCCCATGAAGCAGCAATGCGCACATACGACTATTCGGGGTGCATTGTGGGTGTGGACATCTACAACGTGGAGATCGAGGCCTACGGTTGCGAGATTCTCGAACCGGAGGGCTATGCGCTGCCGGCGGCTGGCCGACCTCCTTTTGATCAAGTCGAAGATCTTCTTTCGGTGCAACTGGACCCCATTCGGGATGGTCGCATCCCCATGCTGCTTGATGCTGCCACGCAGATCAGGGAGCAACATCCAAACGTCCGAGTACGCATACCGATTGCAGGGCCCTTTACAATCGCCTGCCACCTGTTGGGCATGGAGAACACCCTATGCGAACTGGCCATCAATCCTGAACCCCTGTCGGCAGCGTTGCTGCACCTAGCAGACAACCAGCTGAAACTGGCGCGCGCAGCCCTTGCCAGGGACATCGGGTTATCCGTATTTGATTCTTCGGTTACCCCTCCACTCCTTTCTCCAGATCTTTTTGGCAAATGGGTATTGCCTTCACTGGAAAGACTTCTTCAAGAATTACCTGAAGATGCAGCGCGGGAGACACAACTCATCATAGGCGGCGATACGCTGCACATTCTCGATGCTATTCTTTCGCTGTCGCCATCATATATCATCTGTCCCGTGGAGACTGACCAGCAGGAGTTCATGACAGCGGTCGTTGACCATCCTGACATGGTGGTACGCGTTAACATGGCTCCATCTGCTTTTCTTCCTGGCCAGAGAGAGGCAGCGAAGAAGGAAACTGAGCGAGTATTAAAGCTCGCAGGAGTTCGCCAACAAACGACAATAGGCTCATTGCTCCCGTTCGACGCAGACCCGCAAGTAGTGTCTGCGGTCGCCGGATGGATTAAAGAAAGCACTGGAGAGTAGCGTCTAAAGCCGCACTCTCAGTGCAAACGTTGAACGGGACCGCTTCGCAACCGATCACGCAAGATTCTTATCACCAATAAGGTGGCGATAGTGGCGGGGCTCGCTGCTCTCGCATCCGCATTCAAAAGCCGGTCGGGTTTGGCGCAACGCGCGAAGTTTCAAGTCGCGATGGCGAAGGGTGGGTTTGTGTCTGGTGAGACCTCCATAGTGAGTAACACCGTCGTCGGCTAGACCACCCCGTGTGTAACAGTCATTTTGGAAAGGTGTCTTTTCTCCCATACGAGGGCATGCGTAAACCCATTCTCGACCTGAAGAAGACGCACGCCGTATGACTTTTGATTGCCCACTGCAGCAACTCATGGTACAAGAAAGCGCCATGGCTGAATTCATTGAAAATCCTCCTCCACCGCGGCGCACTCCAACAACGTCCACGGCTCCGGTCGTGGGCGCGACCGCCCCCCCCACCCCAACACTGAAGCAGGCCATCAACATTCCTGGCTATACAATCATGTCCAAGCTGGGGGAAGGGGCCACTGCAAATGTGTGGCTAGCGCAGCAAATTTCCCTGGATCGACCCGTTGCAATCAAAATTCTTAAGAAACGGCTCTCCTCCGACCCACACGAGGTCGAAGATTTCATCCATGAAGCAAGATCTGTTGCAAAGCTGAAAAGCCGGAACATCATCCAAGTTTATGATATCGGGCATCACGATGGGACCCTCTACTTCGCCATGGAATACGTGGAGGGGAAAACGCTGTTACGGTCACTCGAAGCCAAAAAATCATTAGACCAGAAACAGGCGCTTTCGATCGCCGCAGAAGTGGCAAACGCATTGGATGAAGCATGGCGCACCGGCAAGATTTTCCATCGCGACATAAAGCCCGACAACATCATGCTGGAAAAGGATGGCGGCATTAGGCTGGCAGACCTAGGTTTGGCGGGGATCATTGATGCCCAAGGAAAATCCTCCGTGCGCGAAGACGAAATAGCCGGCACACCTAACTACATGTCACCCGAGCAAGCTAACGGCAACAATGATTTGGATTTCCACACGGACATGTATAGCCTTGGCGCTGTGCTATACCACATGGTAACGGGGGAAATGCCCTTCTCGGGCAAAGGTAACGAAGCGGTGTTGGAGGCCCAAATCTCACAACAACTCCCCAATCCTCGCGATATCAATCCGAGCGTCACTCCGGGGTGCGCTCAGATTATAAGCAGACTCATGGCAAAGCAGTCCAAACATCGCTTCAGTAGTTGGTCAACCGTCGCGACTGAGCTTGGAAAACTTGCCGCTGGAAAGCTCGTAGTCACAAAATTGTCGGCATCTGCGAAGAGCACCATTGCCGCACCTGGAGCCGTGGCGCTCCCGCCGAGGAAATCGCCGCGCAAGCCCATCGTGGTTAGAACCGTGGCACTCCCACCAGGGCAATCGCCGCGCAAGCCCATCGTGGTTGCAAAACAACAACACCTTGACGAGTTAAAGAAGAAGTATGGCAAACGGAGCACCCCCCTATGGCTAAGCATCCCGTGCGAACTTCTCTTGTTAGGGTGGTTTGTCTGGCTTGGGTATCAACTTCTCTGGCTACCAAAATACCCCGCCGCGCAAGCTAGCACCACCTCAGTGCCGACATACACCCCAGAGGCAATGCCAGAAATGCCCGGCGAACACCCCCAACGGCGACCAGAGCCCCGCATCATTTCACCCACACCTTTGCCCGCCAGAATACCCCGGCATGCAACACGCCCCATTCACAAAAGCCCCACACCTACACCAGAGCCCGCAACCCCTCCGCCCAGCTTGCAGGGAGCCCAACTTGCCAAACTCAAAAAAGACCTTGTTAAGGCACTCCTTTCGGGTGGAGCCTCAGCCGCTCAAAAACATCTCCTAAACATACCCCCCAATTCCGAAGAGGCCAAAACCCTATCGGCTCTAATCTCATCGAGAGCATTGACGCCAGAAGCCGTTGCCGATGCCTTCAAGAATAGCATCGGACAACGCCGCGTTCTTGTGCATGGAGACCGCAGAAACGCCATTGAAGTGAAATCCGTGGACGGTATAACCATACACGCCAACATGTTTGTTGGGGGTCACTCCTCGAGTGCAGGCCACCCAACCACATTCACGGTATCGCAGATGGATCCTGCCGAACAAAGCCGCTGGCTCGGCAACCCGACCTCTCCAGATCAAGCCGTTGCAAAATTCATTCTTGGCATGAATGCAGGAGCCTTTATGAATGCACGGGCCTTCGCAGAACAATGCGGGCCTCTTGCAGACGCCTGCATCGCAGAATCAGATTCCCGTATACGAATGCTGGTAGAGTAGTCTTATGTCGCGCCGCTCAGAGATCCCGAAGACAGACGCACAAAACCGCATTGCAGAACTTTATACCGTTCTCAACCACCACAATCGCCTCTATTACGTCGAAGGCACCCAGGAAATCTCCGACTACGACTACGACCAGCTCTACCGCGAGCTCGTAGACCTGGAAGCGCAGCATCCCGAACTTGCCACGCCAAACTCCCCCACCCAACGCGTCGGAGGCGAACCGCTCACCGCCTTTAAACACATCACCCACGCAATCCCCATGATGAGCCTGGATAACACGTATACCCGCGAAGAAATTCGCGATCTCGACACGGCGCTTCGCAAGCTGCTGGGCGAGACGCCGTTCAGCTATGTCGTCGAACCCAAGGTTGATGGTGTCGCCTTCTCGCTACGCTATGAAGATGGCCTCCTCGTATCGGCCGGAACCCGAGGCGATGGGGTTCGCGGAGATGATGTTACTGCCAATGTCCGCACCATCAAAAGCATTCCCCTCAGCATCGAAACGGACGCGCCAGTCGTCGAGGTTCGAGGCGAAGTCTACATGGGCAAGCAGGAGTTTCTGGCTCTGACTGAGAAACAAGTTGCCGAGGGAAAAGATGCATTCAAAAACCCCCGCAACGCAACGGCAGGATCTCTGAAGCAACTCGACTCGCGTGTCGTAGCCACGCGACCACTGGATGCAGTCCTTTACGGATGCGGGGAGCTTGATGGTATTGATTTCAAAACTCACTGCAAATTTTTCAAACAACTCAAAGACTGGGGATTCCGAACCGTTCCCCGAGTCTGGACGTGTGCAAATATCGCCGACGTGCTTGAGGCCATTGATGAGCTTGAGGCATTGCGTCACGACTTCAGATTTGAAATAGATGGGGCTGTTGTAAAAGTAAATGAGCGCGAGCTCTATCAGCAGCTCGGATCAACCGCCAAGAGTCCGCGTTGGGCAAAGGCCTACAAGTACCCTCCAGAACAGGCCGAGACCGTTGTGCACGACATCACGGTACAAGTCGGTCGAACAGGCGTATTGACCCCCGTTGCCGAACTGGAACCGGTATTTCTCTCCGGCTCCGAAATCAAACGCGCAACACTACATAACGCCGAAGACATTGAGCGAAAAGATATTCATATTGGGGATCATGTTCTCATCGAAAAAGCGGGAGAAGTGATCCCTGCTGTTGTACGGGTACTCAAAGAAAAACGGTCGGGCCAAGAAAACACCTTCCAGATGCCTGACGCCTGCCCCGCTTGTGGCGAACCGGTTAGCCAACGCGAAGGGGAAGTAGCCCTGCGCTGCGAGAATCTACAGTGCCCCGCACAGAGCGTTCGACTCCTGCGGCATTTTGCGGCACGAAGCTGCCTGGATATTGAAGCCCTGGGTGACATTGTTTCCGAAAAACTCGTAGAGCGTGGCCATGTCAACTCACCCCTCGATCTCTTCACGCTTCAACTCGAAACGCTTGGATCCCTGAATCTGGGAACAGAAGAAGAGCCCCGTACCTTTGGTGAAAAAAATGCCACAAAACTCCTGACAGCACTCAACCGTTCCCGCACCATGCCGCTAGCCCGCTGGCTGCATGCTCTCGGCATTCCTCGTATTGGTAAAACCGTCTCATTCCATCTGGCGCGAACGCATGCCGACCTGAAGACGCTCTCACAATCCAAGCTGATCCCTGAACTTCTTGCCTTTCTGGAGACACAAGAAGCCCTTATCACCAAAATTAAAGAAGCAAATAAGGAGGCGCGGTCAGCCGATACGCCTGAAGACATAAAGGCCCAAGTCACCAGCGGTATTACAGCATTAAACGCCGAAATCAAGAAGGCAGCCACCCCGCTGCTTGATACGGGGTTGGTTAAAGCTTCAACAAAGAAACAGAATTTGAAGAACGTGGATACAGAGTTCATCACAACCGACATTGGCCCCGAAGCTGCCCAGCGGTTGATTCAGTTTTTCGCATCTGCCCGAGGAAAGGCGATTCTCAACCAGCTTGAAACGCTTGATATCAATCCGAGCTCCAAAGCCAAAGTTGCGGAGAACGGAGCACTAAGTGGAAAAGTATTCGTCCTGACAGGCACACTCACAACCCTGACGCGTGATGCTGCCGCAGACGCTATCCGCGCACAAGGGGGAACCGTAACAAGCGCGGTAACAGGCACCACCACCACCCTCGTCGCCGGCGCAAATACCGGAGCCCGTAAGACAGAAAAGGCAACAAGCCTCGGTGTGGAAGTCATCGACGAACAGGCGCTACTACAAATGCTCGGCACATCCCCGTCAGTATCGAACAACCCATCATCTCCCAAGCCACCCCCACCTCCGCCCCCAGCTCAAGGCGAACTCTTTTAGCCCAAAACTTTAGTCGACCCTCTTCTCTCCACATCCCACGACCATTTCGATTTGCACGCACAATCCCGCTGTGGGATACTTCCAACTGATGCTCAACTGTTGTGTCAGAATTATTGTGTAAAGGATGAAAAGCCATGATAGATTTTACCCATATAGATAGTCAGGGCTGTGATGAGGCCGATCTGGAACGGGTACAGCAATTCCTGACAGAGAAGTACCGTATACGCAACATAACCCGCGACCCGGAAATGGGCAACCTATCTCCCGAGCAGGTGGCAAAGCTGCTATACACAGAGTGGAACACACCGGATGCGGCTATTCGCCTAACCAGCGACTTACCACTCACCAAACTAAAGAAGTCCGACCTCTTTCGGTGGGCTCGATGGCTACTGCTTGCTATTCATGAAGCAAAGGGAGTCAAAGCTACCCCAGGGAAGAACCTGCCTCGCAAACTCGTCACCCAGATGGTTAATAAAGCCCTCGACAGCACGCTTCGCGAGGACCTCTGGCAGTTTAACAAAGTCTTGAATGAAGTTGATGTGAACCCCGTTCATATTACCCGCGTTGCCTGCCAAGCGGCTGGCGTGCTGCGACTGTACAAGGGGCGATTCGTAATTCCGAAGACGAAGGCCCACTTCTTCAAACCCGAACAGCCAGGCGAACTCTTTACGTTACTTTTCACCGCATACTTCCGTAAACTCAACATGGCGTATGCCTCCAACTTCGGCCCTGATGCAAATGCCTTGCAATCGAGCTTCCCGTACACCCTCTACCGCCTAGGAGAGCTAGCGGCTGATTGGTGTCCTACCGAACAGTTGACCGATGAAGTACTACTCCCTGCCATACGCCACGAAATTCTTCTCGAATTGGGTGAGCCCTCCACGTGGAGTCTTGGAGAGTTGCTGGAATACCGCGTTATCATGCCGCTGATTGAGTGGGGACTGCTAGATGCACGCTACGACTCAGACATCAAGTATTTCAAGAAACTGACAGACATCCGCACGACAGACTTATACCGAGACTTCATCACATTCACCCTTCCCGATGCCCGCGACTGGCGTCCGTGACATGATGACCAATTGAGATAAAGAGATTCGTAACCGTTCACGGGGTAGAATAGCAGGAGTGGGGCAGAAAACCAGCGTGGTTTCCTGAGCGCAGCGGTTCCAAATAGGCGGCAATGCCGGGGGTCTGATCCTGTCGCGAGGAAACGCTCGGAGGA
>Ga0307929_1000853_pt1 | contig 26950 bp, 22 predicted proteins | sample AceLakmetage1330_FD_203160 | JGI IMG/M metagenome (GOLD analysis project Ga0307929, IMG submission 203160) | Saline water microbial communities from Ace Lake, Antarctica - #1330 | ecosystem: Environmental > Aquatic > Non-marine Saline and Alkaline > Saline | place: Antarctica: Ace Lake...
TAAAGAAAAGGCCCCATGGGATGATCCATATTCCCGGCATGGTGGGACTGGGCAGCAATGTCCACCATGGAAAACATGCCTTCCGGGGCCAGCATGGCACGAATACCCTTCAAGACATCCAGGGGGTTTGACTGGTCATGGATGGCATCAAAGGCACAAATATAGTCAAATTTCCGGACAAGTTGTGGGTCATCCACCAGACAAGCAGCATCTTTCATATGATAAGTCACATTACTCAAACCCATTTTACCAGCTTCTTTTCGAGCTATTTCCAGGGCCACTCCATGATTATCAATACCCACAAACCGGGATTGGGGAAAGGCTCGGGCCATGAGATTCAGCGCCACCCCCTCACCACATCCCAAATCACATACGGCAATGCCAAGTTCCAACCGCTTTATCAATCTACCATCATCCACCTGGGGCAAAAACTGCTCCACCAATACCTGGCAGTGCTTGGCGTTGGACAACTCTGCCATAAAAGACTGAAACCGGGGATAGCATGAAAAGGGAACCCCCTGTCCAGTGGTAAATCCTTCCACCACAGCCTCCAGAGCGCACTGGGTCAACAATGGAATTTCCTGGGTGTACACTCCCAGATTGTTATTCCCTGCCTTTCTTGTCAAAAAAGCGGCATGTTCCCGGGGAAGATGATACAGGGGGCCGTCCTGAGACTCTGAAGACATCTCCACCACGCCACCTGTTACCACCACTCCCAACCACTCTTTTATATAACGGGGCTGTAACCCACTCTTAAGTGCAATGGTGTTAATGGATGAGGGCTCCCCAAGGGTTTCCATGGTGTCAAACAACTCCTGCCGGTATCCCACAGCCATGGCCAGATTCAAGGCACCTTTATTTAAAATATCCACCATCTTTTTGCCAAAGGCGTCTCTTTTGGCAGCTTCTGTTTCAGCCATTTTTCACCTCAATGATAAATTCAACATGTTAAAAACTGGTACACACCGGGCTTCCCAAAACTGATATTGTGCATTTTTAAAGCTAAGGAATGAGTCTGAAATAACATACCCATTTAAAAATTGAGGAACACTATCTCAACGGTAGCGTGTTCTGAAATGGGCAATTTATTTAAGACTGGTTCCTAAGTAACTCAAGAGTCCTAAGTTCTCATAACTCATTGAAATAATTAAGACCTATCAAATCAAGCTTTAATGTACAGGCTCTATAATTTCAAGGGGTTAGCAAATCTCCGTACACAACATGCAGAGAACTTAGGACTGACGAGTAAGTAATTCTCGTAATGACAACGCAATGCCATGGGTTTGACAAATCCAACGGCATCAGAGCAAATCCGAAAAAAGTTGTCAAAACCTGCTTAATGAGTCTATATATTCTTCTTTAAATAGGTGCTTGTCAACAATTGGTCCCGGACGTCGCCCACCCTTACCTGGATGGGAATCAGTGAATGATACGTTCTTTCCCCACGTCCATTAACAAAGATTGAAACGTCCTGAAAAAGATGGCTGACATGGACTCCTTGCCTCCATTAAACCCATCTGATGGCATCGTTTCACAAAAATATAGAGGAGTTTATCCATGGATTTTTTCTTCAACCCCAGGGGCATCGCCCTCATCGGTGCCACCCCCAATCCCCTTAAAGGGGGACATGCCATTTTACAAAACCTTATAAAAGGATTCAAGGGAGGAATCCATCCGGTGAATCCCCGTTACGAAGAAATCCTGGGCATTCCCTGCCATAAAACCATTGCAGACGTACCTGATCCCGTGGATCTGGCCATTATTTTTATTCCGGGTAAAATGGTTCCCCAAATCATTGAGGCTTGTGCTCAACGCGGCATCAAGGGAGTAATCATTGAATCCAGCGGATTTGCAGAAAGTGGCAAAGAGGGTCAAAAAATGCAGCAGGATCTCACGGACTTTGCCAGAAAGGCAGGAATCCGGCTGTGGGGCCCCAACTGCATGGGGCTTGTGGATGCAGTGAATAAAAATGTTTTTTCCTTTGTCAGTCCAGAGTTGTGGAAGCAGCTGATCCCGGGAGATGTCTCCCTGATTGTCCAAAGCGGCATGCTTTCGGGGGCATTTCTCATTGACTGCATGTCCCATGGCACCATGGGCATCAGCAAAGTCTGCTCCATTGGCAATAAAATGGATGTGGATGAATGTGAGATATTAGAGTATATGCTCACCGATCCCCACACCAAGGTCATCGGGCTGTACCTTGAATCCATTATCCATGGCCGACGGTTCATGGAAATCTGCCGCCGATCCACGAAACCCATTGTCCTGCTCAAGGGGGGGAAAAGTGCCATGGGGGCAAAGGCAGCCATGGGTCACACTGCCAGCATGGCTGGCAACGGCGCTGTGATCCGGGATGCCATGGCCCAGGCCGGGGTGATGGAGGCAACGGATTTTCATCAAATGATAGATCTGTGCAGATCCCTTGCTGCCTATCCCTGCGTACAAGCAACCCAAAAGGGACGCGTGGCAATACTCACCTACAGCGGAGGAGCAGGCATTATCTCTTCGGATTTCATGGAAAACAGCCCCATAGAGCCTGCCATCTTGTCTGATCAGAGTAAGGAACGGTTAAAAACCATTTTCCCCCAATGGATGCACCCCTCCAACCCCATTGATTTGTGGCCTGCGGTGGAGCAGCATGGTGCAGAAAAGGCCTATGGGCTTGCCATTGACGCTGCCTGTGATGATCCCGGTGTGGATGCTATTTTCATACACTCCTTTGCCGGTGGATTCAGGTTGACCTTGGACATGGAGAAAATGACCCAAAAGGCCAAAAAAATGGGCAAACCCGTATTTTGCTGGCTAATTGGCAAACAAGATGAGGCCCGTATCTTTCAGATGGAAACCCAATCAAAGGGAATTCCCGTTTTCCGGGAACTCCACCGTGCAGTTGAGTGCATGGCTGCTGTGTTTGCCCAGGGGAACAGGGTCATTCATGAAAATAATATACCGAAAATCAAAATGGATATCATGTGCCATGACATCATTAAAGCCAACCTGGAAGGGAAGGCAACAGCTCTGGATGAACACGTTTCCAAAACCATCCTGGCCGCCTGTGGTATTCCTGTGACAAGGGAAAAAATCGTATCAGATACAGAACTGGCCTGCCACATGGCCACTGTATCCCTGGATTTTCCCGTGGCCATGAAGGGGTTGCTCCCCGGAGAAGTTCATAAAACAGAAGCCGGTCTGGTTAAGCTTAATCTTGAATCCGAAGACCATGTACAAAAGGCATTTAATGACTTGACCCAGGCCATGGAAGGCAAGGGAGAGATCCTTATCCAGCAGCAGATCAAGGGAGATCTGGAACTCATCGCAGGGGTGATCAAAGATCCCCAGTTTGGTGTCTGCGTCATGATAGGATTGGGGGGTATCATGGCGGAAATTTTGGATGATGCTGTATTTGGCGTGGCCCCTTTGAGCCACACCGATGCTCTGGCCCTCATGGGTCGACTGAAGCACCAGAAACTTCTGGATGGATTCCGGGGGGCCAAAGGCGTGAACCGGGATGCCCTGGCAGATATTCTTTGTGCACTGGGAGACTTGGCCATGGCCTATCCGCAAATCAATGAAATTGATGTGAATCCCTTGATTGTCTCCCAGGGAAATCCCATTGCTGTGGATGCCTCAATTATCCAAGCCCGACCCAGTTTGCCGGAAATCAGCTCCATATAACGGGCATGTCCTGCTGGACACAACGAACATTGAAAATGGCATTATGCCGCCCCCCCCCCCGACGGGCAATGGGCCCGGCCGGAACCGTAGACGGCACAATTGGCCGGTTCCTATTACCCATCGGGGGGGGGCTCTGCTGAGGGTACTTGGACACTTCATTTTCATATAAACTGCCACGGGCAGACCGTATTCTGGCCTCGGCCTGCCCACAACGAAACATAAAAGAATATTAGAAGTGTCTACTCTTTCATATAAAAACGGGCATGACAGGCCCGCCTGTTACAACAAAAATAGAAAATTGTATTATGCCACACCGGACAAACAATGAAAATACGCCGCTGGATGATCCCGTTTGCAGGACGAACCAATTTGATGCAAACGGGATCTTCAAATATGAGCCAAAGGGGTCAGACCTGCGTTGTTGTCGCTTTTAATAACAGTCTGAACATACGGTAAACTTCAACAAAAACGACACCAACGCAGGCTTAAAGCCCATCATCATGCTCAAATATCAAAATACCATCAACTCAAAGGATGTATCCACAACTTCAGCAAGGCCCATGGCCTCAACCTTGTTGAAAATTTTATCCATCATAGCATTGATGATGCGTTGATCCGAACCCGTGAGTGAGAAACCTATTTCAGCCCGATCATGGACATCATTGGCTCCAATCTCCGCCACCGAGGCATTAAAACTATTTTGAATACGGCCAATAACGGCTTTGACAATCTTCCGCTTCTCTTTAAGGGAATGAACACCGTGAAGCCGCAGCACAACTCTTCCTGCACCAATAACCATGAATTTCCCTCCATCATGGACAACTAAAAATATTCAACCAGATGAGCTTCAAGCCCCCCACGCACATCATTGGGCAGGGGGGTGGATTTTTTATGGGTGTAATCAAAGTAAACCATGGTCACCCGGGAAACAGCGGCTGTTTTTTCATGTTGAGTTAGTTTCTGGGTCAAGGTAAAGGAAGATGTTCCCATGCGTCCCACGCCCGTTTCAATGCTCACCACCCCCTCCCCGTCCACCTCTGCCATATAATTGACTTCAAGGCTTGCAACAATAGCTGAGCCCTGCTTAACATCCTCCTGGGGATTAAGTATTTGATAAATACCCTCAAATCCCTGCTCAAACCATGCAGGTAAAACGGAGAAACCCACATGTCCAGCCTTGTTGACATCAACGGAGGTGGGATGAATCTTGGTGTAAAACATATATAATTTATCCTTTAGCTGAAAAATAAAAATCACTTTCCAAAATAAATATCTGTCCTGGCCATGGCCCCTTTGGAGATCACCTCTCTTTGCATCTACTTGACATCCCGTCACGGCAACGGTACAAAAAGCATGATATTCAATGATCAAGTCTTGTTGCCCGATTTTACAAAACGGAATCAAAAAATTTCAAGCTGTGCGGGTAGCATTTTGCTGACACTGTTTGAAGCAGCATTCCCGTGCTATTTGTAATCTAACAATACAAATTGACGGCTAAATTTGATCTATTTGCCTTGCCAAACACTACAAATAATTGATACCCGCACAGGTCGAAATAATTATAGATTTGCCCCACGACGGGTGAGATGAATCCCGGCCAACATGCATCGCACCGATCCCCCGGCAAGCTCAATGGTGGGGACCTCCAGCGGAACAATCCGGGCCAGGGGTTCTATGATTTTTATCTGATCCGGGGTAAGGACGTCAAAGGCCTTTTGTGACAACACCAGAATGCGACCCTCTTTTCCCGTGAGTTCCAGGGCATTTCCGGCAAAACCTTCGATCTGGGAGAAATCCAGATCAATGACCACCCGGCCTGTGCCTTCAAGTCGCTGAATCACCTCTTTTCTCCGGGCTTCATCGGCAATCATCCGGGACCCCACAAGGGCAAAGTCAGTGCCGATGGTCATCAACACATTGGTATGATACACGGGATTCCCCTGGCGATCAAAGGCATCAAAGGCCATGGGTTCAAAATGGAAATGGGAGCAAAAACGCTCCAGCACAATGGGGTTGGCCCGCAAAGAATTGGCAGTGTACGCCACCCGTTCAAAATGATCCAGCACCATGGCACCGGTTCCCTCCAGGAACAGCTCATCCCACTCCAGACCGGATAAATCGATGATATCCTGGACCCGGTATTCTGATTTAAGCATATTCATCACATCACTTCGCCGCTCCCTGCGTCGGCTGGGGGAATACATGGGGTAGATGGCAATATGCCCCCCGGGGTGGGTGGAAAACCAGTTGTTGGGGAAAACAGAATCCGGGGTTTCATGCTCCCCATAATCATCAAACACATGGACTTTAACGCCATGGGATTGAAGGGTTTCCACCATGCGATCAAATTCTGCCCTTGCCTGGCTTGCCACGGCCATATCCGGGTGGGGGGTTTCTCTTTGAAATGCATTGTCCCCGGCTGTTTCCGGATTGGGATGAAACCGCCAGGGTCGAATCATGATAACTGCTTTGGGTGCCTGGAGTGAAGACATAGGGATTCTCCTCATATCATTATTTATTGTGGGCAAACCCTGGTGCAAAATCAAATTTGCCCGTGACAGCTTTTATGTGAAAGAATAGATATGTCTAACATTTTTTCATATTTCGTTGTGGGTAGGCCGAGGCCAGAATACGGTCTGCCCGTGGCAATTTTATATGAAATAGTAGGCATGTCTAACATTATTTCATGCTTCGTTGTGGGCAGGCCGAAGCCAGAATACGGTCTGCCCGTGGCAGTTATATTAACATATGTTCGGAAGGGAGCAGCCCTGGAAACTGGCTCATGACATACCAGGGTGGCCAGCTTTGGAACCACCCCACACATATTAATTAAACAGAGTAAAAAATGCACCCAATTTTTTCAAAAATTAAAAACACAACCTGGAAAAAATAATTATGATATCAAAGATTCCCACAATCATCGGATCTGCTTCTCCTTGCATACAGGGGTATTTGGGGGCAATATTATTACTTCTTTTCATCATGGCAGCCATGCCGGAGCCCCTGAAAGCCCAGACCACCATTGTATTTCTGGGGGATTCTCTCACCGCAGGATACGGGGTTGAATCCCAGGAGGCCTTTCCGGCCCTGCTCACCCCCCTTCTCTCTGCCAGGGGATACACGGATGTCAAGCTTATCAACGCTGGTATCAGCGGATCCACCACAGCCAGCGCCCTGTCTCGACTGAAATGGTACCAACGGGCCAAACCCGATATCCTCTTCCTGGCCCTGGGTGCCAATGACGGCCTGCGGGGACTCTCCCTCAGTGCCATGGAGGCCCATCTGGACGACACCATTAAGACAGCACTTTCCTCGGGCATGACAATTATCCTTGCCGGTATGGAGATCCCCCCCAATTACGGACCTGCATACACCCAAAATTTCAAGGAAGTATTTCCGGCCCTTGCAGCAAAATATTCCATTGCATTTATGCCCTTTCTGCTCCAGGATGTGGCAGGACTCAGTGAATACAACCAGATGGACGGCATCCATCCCAACAAAGCAGGTCATGTCGTTGTGGCTGCCAATGTCCTTCCTTATATTATTAATACATTAAAAAAGAAACCAGAGCCCACCCATGACTAATACAGCGATTTTGAATGTATCCCAGCTGGGAAAATCCTATCCCCAGGCAGGCGCTCCCCCTCTAAGGGTGATTTCCAACACCGATTTTAAAATTTTTCCCGGGGAGACCGTTGCCATCACGGGTCAGTCCGGCAGCGGTAAAAGCACCCTCATGGCATTGCTGGCGGGTCTTGACACCCCGGACACCGGCGCCATTGAACTCAAAGGTCAGACCCTCAACCGGATGAACCAGGACGAGCTGGCCCGGTTCCGGGCAAAACACATTGGGGTGATTTTCCAACAATTTCATCTCATGCCCCACCTCACGGCAACGGAAAACATCATGCTCCCCCTGGAAATTCTTAAAACCCCCCAAAAAGAAATTCACAAACGGACCCGACAGGTTTTGGAACAGGTGGGACTGACCCAACGGAAACATCATTTGCCAGCCCAGTTGAGTGGGGGAGAATGCCAGCGGGTGGCCATTGCCCGGGCACTGGTGGTGCAACCGGCCCTTTTGCTTGCCGATGAACCCACGGGGAATCTGGATACCGGCACCGGTGAACAGGTGGCGGACCTGCTCTTTGACCTGGTGACCTCGTCGGGCATGACCCTCATCGTTGTGACCCACAACATGGCCCTGGCCAAACGGTGCCAGCGGTGCCTCGAACTGAAAAAGGGAAGGTTACAATGAACCTCTGGGTACGCCTGGCATTTAAAGAGCTGCTGCGAAACAGCCGGTTTTCCCTGTTTTTTGTGCTCAATCTCTCCATTGGATTGGTGGGGTTCATTGCGCTCAATGCCTTTAACTACTCCATTGATGCCCACCTCAAAGACAACCTCAAAGAAATTCTCACGGCGGATTTGGCCGTCTATTCTTCCAGACCCCTGAATAAAACCGAAGAACGAGTCATTGATGAAATTTTAGGCCCCCAACGGCAGGTGTCCCAGCAGATTACTTTTTTCAGCATGATATCGGGCAAAGAAATTTCCCGACTGGCCCGTATTGTGGCCATTGACGATGCGTTTCCCCTGTACGGCCGCATTTTGTTTGAAAATGGCCCGGATGTTTTACACAATTCCACGGATAACGGGGACACGCTTCGTCCACAGCCTCCGCCCCCCCTCAACAGCCCCACGCCCCCCCCCAGTGCCTGGATCAGCCGGGATCTGGCCCTGGTGCTCAATATAAAAAAAGGGGATACCATTGGCATTGGCTCTCAGAAATTCAAGGCAGGTGCCATTGTAACTGCCACCCCGGCCGGGGCTGTCACCTCGGTGGAACTGGCCCCGGTGATCCACATTGGCATTTCCAAATTAAAAGAAACAGGGCTCATGGGGTTTGGCAGTCGCATCCGCTATACCCGCTATTACCGACTGCCCCCCGGGGTTGATATCGCCCAGGCAACCCAACGCCTGCGCACTGAATTTTCCGCCCTGTTTGATGGAGAACCCCAGATCAATGTGTATAACAGCCAGGATGTAAACCAGAATCTGGGAAGGGTGTTCGGTTATTTCACCGGTTACCTGGGCCTTGTGGCCATTGTGGCGCTGTTCCTTGCCGGCATTGGCACGGCCTATCTGTTCCGGGGATATCTCAATGGTCGATTAAAAGAAATGGCCATTCTCATGGGCCTTGGGGCCAGCCGCATGCAGACCTACCGCCTGCTGTTGTGCCAAGTGATGATTTTGGGGCTTGGGGCCACGCTGTTGTCGGTACTCCTCTCCGTTTTTGTGTTGCCGCTGTTTCCCGAAGTCATGAAGGGACTGATTCCCTCCAATTTCACCCCCATTATCAATGCCGGAAGCCTGGGATTGGCAATTTTTCTGGGCACCCTTGGCAGTATTATTTTTTGTCTGCCCGTGTTTGTGCGCATCCACGATGTTAATCCGGTGGTACTGCTCCAGGGCTTCCACACATCCCAGGCTCCGGCCATGGCCATTTCTTCCAGGAAAATCTGGAAAATCATACCATTTCCAAGTCGCAAGCAACGACGTCAGCTCATCAGTTTTGTTCCCGGCGGGCTTGTCTTCTGGGGACTTGCCATGGCCCAGACCCGTTCCTTTGAGCGGGGGACCCTCTTTTTGGCAGGATTCTTTTGTGTTTTTGGCATCATGGCCCTCATTGGCCGGGGACTGCTGATCCTGGTCAAAAGGGTTTCCCACACCCACCGAGTCATTCCTAAAATCGCGTTAAGAAATCTTTTCCGCCACAAACATGCCTCGGTGTCTTGTTTTGTCACCATTGCCATGGGAGCCTTTCTCATCAATGTCATTCCCCAGGTGAAAAACGGCATCCAGGATGAAATCAGCCGTCCCCAGGGTCTCACCGTGCCTGGATTTTTTTTGTTTGATATTCAACCGGAACAATTATCCCCGCTCAAGGCCTTCCTGGATAAAAGAAAATTCAAACTCACCAATGCCTCCCCCCTGGTACAGGGAAGAATCAACACGGTGAACGGTGCGGGATTTTATGAGCGGATGAAGGAAAAAAAAACAGGCTTACTCGGTAAATTTCAAGGCAAACAAAAAAGAAACACCGGTCTCCGGGGAGAATTCCGGCGAAGAACCTTTACCTTTTCCTGGCGGGAAACCCTGGATGCCTCGGAAAGCATGGTTAAAGGCAAGGCATTGAGTAACACCCCCTGGGACTTTGAAAGTAACCAACCCTTTGAAGTTTCTCTGGAAGAAGGATTTGCCCAGCGATCTCACCTTAAAATCGGGGATATCATGGGATTTGATATCCAGGGAATTCCTTTGGAAGGACGGGTGGTAAACCTTCGCAAGGTGAGATGGAACAGTTTTCAGCCCAATTTTTTCATCCTCTTTCAAAAAGGGGTATTGGATGAAGCCCCCCGAACCTTTCTGGCATCCATTCCCCAGATGCCAGGCCCCGAAAAAATGCCCCTGCAAAATGCCATCATACAGCAATTTCCCAATATTTCCGTGCTGGATGTCAACCAGAGCGTGGCCCAGCTACTGGACATCACCCAACGCTTAACCCTTTCCATCAATTTCATGGCCTGGCTTGCCATACTGGCGGGCTTGGTGGTACTTTTCTCCATTGTACGTCACGAAACCCAGACCCGGGCCTGGGAAATCAATCTTTTAAAGGTTCTGGGGGCGGGATTTTCGGACATCCGGCGGATCATTTTATTTGAATTCGGGCTTCTGGGAACCACGGCAGCCCTATTTGGCATTGTCCTAAGCCTTGGGGTCTCCTATGGGATCTCCTGGTTCTTTTTTGGAAGGCTCTGGGTCTTTCACTTTGGGTACAGCCTCTTTTCCCTGGGGGCTATCTCTTTAATTTCCATGGCAACGGCTCTTGTGGCCACCGGCCAGGTGATCCGTCAGAAACCCGTAACATTATTGAAATCATTATAACTGCCACGGGCAGACCGTATTCTGGCCTCGGCCTGCCACAACGAAGCATGAAAATCCGTTATGTTTGCCAGGACTTTCTTATAAAACATACATGGCTGTAAGACCAGCCACAACGACTATTGAAAATGGCATCATGCCGCCCCCCCCGACGGGCAATGGGCCCGGCCGGAACCGTAGACGGCACAATTGGCCGGTTCCTATTACCCATCGGGGGGGGGCTCTGCTGAGGGTGCTTGGACATTTCATTTTCATATAAAAACATACATGGCTGTAACCACCAGCCACAACGAAAAACGAAAGTCTTTTAATTCCAGCGTTTTGGTGAGACTTTCTTATAAAAAAACAATTTGGGATTGTCATGTTTATCAAAAGATTGAAAATTAGAAATCAACTACTGATCTCCTTTATCCTGCTGTTTGTTCCCCTTACATTGGTGGGAACCACCCTGTCCTATCATCAGGTTCAAAACCTGTTGAGAAAAAGTTATGAAAGAGAACTTAAAAACACAACAGCATCCCTGACCCAACTGATCAAAACAGCGGCATCGGTGTCCGTCAAAAACCGGCTGCGGGCCATTGCGGAAAAAAATCTGGACATTGCAGAACACTACTATAACAAATACCGCTCCGGCTTGCTCACCCGGCAACAGGCCATTGCGATCATTGAAGAGACGTTCATGAGCCAGGACATTGGCCTTAACGGTTACATCTATTGTTTGAACAGCAATGCTGATTTGCTGATGCACCCCATTGATGAACTTATTGGAACCAATGTAGGCAATTTTGACTTTGTACAAAAACAGATTGAACTCAAGGATGGCTATATCGAATACGAATGGAAAAACCCCGGGGAAATGAAAAAACGGCCAAAGGCATTGTATATGTCTTATTTTAAACCCCTGGACTGGATCATCTCTGTCTCCTCCTACAGGGAAGAGTTCGACCACCTGGTGGAAGTGGATGATTTTAAGGAAAGTGTTCTTTCTTACAAATTTGGCAAAACCGGATATGTTTGTGTGTTTAATTCAAAAGGAGATTTCCTGGTTCATCCCTGGCTCCAGGGAAAAAACATGCTGGATTACAATGAATATTCGAGCAAAATGATATCCCACATCAAGGAGAATAAAAAAGGCAGCCTTAAGTATTTCTGGCAGAACCCCAATGACAGTGAACCCCGGGAAAAAATTATTTTTTTTGATTATCTTCCGGAGTATGAATGGTTTGTGGCATCTTCCAACGATGTAAAAGAGGTGGAAGCCCCCCTCACAGAAATGTTTCATCTGCTATTTATTATCCTGACACTTATTTTTATATTGGCCATTTTGTTTACCTTTCTCATCAGTACCTCCATCACCCACCCCCTGGAAACCCTCATGGCGCAATTGGAGTTGGGGGCCAAGGGCAATTATTCCATTCGTATGGATTATAAACACCCCAATGAACTGGGAAAGCTGTCCCAATATTTCAATGACTTCATGAGCAGGCTGGAAAAAAATCATACACAAATCGAAAAAGAAATCAAAAAACAGCTGATAACCCAGGCTGCTCTGAGAAAAAGTGAGTTAAAACTCATGGCACTTTTCAACCAATCTTTTCAACTGACAGGCATTTTAACCCCAGAGGGAAAGATAGAGTCCATCAATGATACCGCCACAACCTTTGTGGGATGCCGTGCTGAAGAGGTGATAGACCGCTATTTCTGGGAAACGCCTTGGTGGTCCCATGACCCCAAGATACAAAAGCGAGTGAAAAAAAGCGTTGAAGGAGCAGCCGTGGGTAAAATTACTCGATTTGAAGCAACCCACCCCTTTCACACAGGAGAGATCCGAATCATTGATTTTTCCATCAAACCGGTGCTGGATCAAGAAGGAAACATCGCTTTTCTCATTCCCGAAGGCCGGGATATAACCGATCTGAAAGCCTTTGAGGCCGATAAGATCAAGCTGGAAACAAAACTTCACCAGGCCCAAAAGATGGAATCCATCGGCACCCTTGCCGGGGGAATTGCCCATAATTTTAATAATATTCTCATGAACATCCAGGGCCGGGTCTCCTTGATAAAAATGGATAAAGCCCCCACCCATGGAGACCTCAAGCACCTGACAAGCATTGAAAGTGCCGTCCAACGGGCTGTAACACTGACTCGTCAACTTCTGGCCTTTGCCCGGGGGGGAGAATATAAGGCCACGTCCACAAATCTCAATACACTCATTGCCCAGGAAAACCGAATGTTCGGCGAAACAAAAAAAGAGATTCGTATCCATGAATCCTTTGATAAAAATCTGTGGACCGTAACAGTGGATCATGGACAGATCCAGCAGGTTTTACTCAATCTTTATGTCAATGCCTGGCAGGCCATGGATCGGGGAGGGGATATCCGTGTTCAAACCAGCAATAAAATTATAACAAAAGAGATCCCCTCCTCCATGGAAAGCTGTGGCGGTATAGAGATACCCTGTGGTAACTATGCCATCATTTCTGTGACAGATACGGGAAGCGGCATGGATAAAGAGACCGCCGGTAAAATTTTTGATCCTTTTTTCACCACAAAACCCCCTGGGCAGGGAACCGGCCTGGGGCTGGCGTCGGTTTACGGGATCATCAAAAAACATGACGGATTCATCTGTCTGGTCAGTGAAAAGGGCAATGGGAGTACGTTTGACATCTATTTACCAGCTACCCCCAAAAATAGGGTTTCTCCGGCATCTTCCCAGGGAACCGTCAGCGTTGTCTCTGGTGAGGACTCCATCCTTCTGGTGGATGATGAAAAAAATATTTTGGATGTGGGACGACTAATGCTGGAACGATTGGGATATCAATTATTTACCGCTGAAAATGGTAAAGATGCCCTTGAAATTTATCGCACCCACCAAAACGACATTGATCTGGTAATCATAGACATGATCATGCCGGAAATGGATGGTGAGGAAACCTTCAATCACTTAAAAAAACTCAATCCCGGGGTCAGGGTGCTGCTGGCAAGCGGATACAGTTTGAACCTTCAGGTGGCTGAAATTCTGAAGCAGGGCGGCCGGGGCTTTATCCAAAAACCGTTCACACTGGGGGAATTATCAGAAAAAATCAAAACCGCATTGCGCTGACCCCAGCCCAAGTTGGCTGAAGTTCTTTGATTGGGAAAAAAACGCGCTTAGGGGAACAGATTTTTAAATCTGTCTTCCATCTCCGAAATGGAAAAGTTGGGGTTGGTTCTAAGACCGGCCACTTCTAATTTTTTAAAAGATTATTGCGCTGTAACTATTTAATAATATAATAAATATTTTTAAATAAATTTTAGAGATGACTGCAAGTGGCCGACGTTAGAACCAAGCCCGAAAAGTTATTTGGGGCTCATTTCATTTTTTAAGAGAGCAAGTTACCTTCCAGATAGCGTACCGTCTCCGCAAATCCCCGTTTAAATTGTTCACTCTGTGCATTGGTAAAATCACTGAAGTTGACAAGATCCAAAGATCTCATAAGATTCAACTGTCCAAGCATCCCATCTTCAATGATTTGACCCAGCAAAGGAAGTTCCTTCTTCTCCTCCCCTGCCCTATCCATGGATGAAAGGATTTGACCCAAAGGATCATTCCTATTTTTTCCTCTTTTGAGAAGATCTTCCGTCATCAAGGTAAACATGGCATCCATTTTAGTACTCTTTATAAGGGTGGGCGTGTGGAAAAAAGAAAAATCATTTTCCACTGCCACGGTGGCACTGTTGAACTCTCTGACCTTTTCAAACCAGTTCAAGGTATATGCCATGTGGTCTTCTCTGGTCCATTTTCCTGATTTCCACATATGTGAACGGATGATTTTTCTAAGACTGTCCAGGCAATCGGATTGGTTGTCAAAGTTATAATTGCCCAGAAATGCACCAGACTGGAAAAGATCTACACCGGGACGGGTGGCGTGTTCGGAAATCTCGGCAGATAAAATTCTCAGCTCTTCCCCCGGCCTGGAAATGAGAATCTGATACGACGGTGCCCCCTTAGCTATACGATGGAGTTCATCCGCCGTATCAGGGGGAGTCAGTTTGCTGGTAAGATGCGGTGGAATAAATGCTGCAGAGACGTTAGGGCTCAAGTCCACAGCGGGCAAAGCCTTCTCAAAAACAAGGATATCCTCATCTTCCAGGGGGCCCATGGGAATGAGTCGCCCAGGTTCCAGATCTGGAGCAAAAAGTTTTAATGTGGCCTCAAGGGCTGCCTGCCAATGGGCACTCCTGGGATCTTTTCCTTTTTTAATCCATTTGGTTACTTTTTTTTTCATCGGATTTTTTCCCATGCGCCTCATTCTCCCTGGTTGTGTCATTAAATAATGAAAATTTGATCATCAAATTAAAAAAGATATCAAAACAGATTTTTATAGAACTTGTCAAATGGTTTCATGCTGCCTCCGTAATGACGCATAAATTTTTCATTATCCACTTTAAACTTAGTAGACCGGCAAATGAAGAATGCCACTTTTCCTTTGATAATTGTTTCCCACTGTACTATTATCAGATTTGCCCATAGATAAAGGATATGCCATATGACAAAAGCGCATTCCCATTGTCCAGGCATCAGCATATCGTTCTATGGATCTAATTTTCATGCAAACGGAATCAGGCTTGTGTTATTTTGGCGTTATCGGAACAGCCTGTGCAAGCCCCCAAATTATCGATAATGCCCACAAAGCAAGCCTGTCCCCCCATGGGGCTACAAAATAATTTTCAGCAAAAGGGATGACCTGCCCATGCGAATTGCTGTTTTTTCAGATATCCATTCCAACCAGGAAGCCCTTCGGGCATTCATAAACCATGCGGCCCGTCAAAGAATTGACCAATACTTTTGTCTGGGCGACATTGTGGGATATGGGGCCAATCCCAACCAATGCATTGCCTTGGTACAAAGCCTTCCTGGAATCTGTTTCATCCAGGGAAACCACGACAATGCCGCCGTGGGAAATGCAAATAATATGAACACCCAGGCAGATCAAGCAATGGCATGGACCCGGCAACGGCTCTCTGGCAGCAATATCTCTTTTTTAAAAGGTATGGACACGGTGATCAAGCAGGGTAACCTGTCCTTTTGCCATGCCACCCCTTACAACCCCCTTACCTGGTCCTATATTTCAAAAAGAAAGGTTATTTCAAAGACCTTTGCCAGGAGCCGGGCCAAAATAGTCTTTGCCGGTCATACCCATGCCCCATCGGCCATCACCCGGAAAAATTTCTTCTGCGTTTATGTTAAAAGCCCTCTGAACAACAGTGTGCTTCCTGCTGCCACAAACAAAAGACAAATCTTTAACTGCGGCAGCATTGGCCAACCCAGGGATGGGGATCCCCGGGCATCCTATCTGGTTTATGACACAGGTGCAGAAATAATTGAGTTCCACCGGGTGCCCTACGACCACGGCAAAGCAGCCCAGAAAATCATGGATGCAGGTCTTCCGCATTACCTGGCAACCCGACTTTTGACAGGGGAGTAAATTACAACATCCGCCTGACAGCCATCATCCGTTCCCCCTGCTCCTGCCCAGACAACCCATGCCACGGGGTATCAAAGAAGGGGTCAAAAGAGTCGGGATTATCCTCCAGTTCAAGATCCAACCATGCCATGGGGTTAAACATTCCGCTGCTATCTTCCTCGGCTGCCAGTGCTGCCGATGCCCTGACATGCCCCATTAAACGGGGAGTTTCTTCCTGGGTTTTGGCTTCCGCTTTCTGGGCAAAGGGATTGTAGCCCGGTTTTTTAGACAAATTTACCTGGTTATCAAGGATATCCGGCCTGTAGACTTTTTCCGCCCAGTCCTGGGGTTCAAACTCTTCAATGGCCACGGAGACCGCCGTCTCTTTGCACTCTGTGGCCTCAACAACACTTTTCACAATTTTTTCGGTCAGCTCTTTTTTCTGCTGCTCAGATTTTCCGGCATACAGTTTTACGATTATGTGTGGCATGAATAATTTGATCCTTAATGCTTGTTCAATGTACCGGCGAAACCCACTGCCCTGGGTCACTCCCTTTATTTATACAAATCGTCAATTTCCTGATTATATTTTTCAAATACCACCCGCCGTTTCAATTTCATGGTCTGGGTGAGCATGCTGTTCTCAATGGAGAAGTCTTCAGCGATGAAAACAAATTTCTTAGGGATTTCATATCCGCCGTATTTCTTTTTCAAGGATGCAGTTATTTCAGCGGTCATCATACTTTTTACCTGTTCATTTTCAATCAGCTGCTTTGGATCGGTTGGCAGGCCGTTTTGTTCAGCGTATTGCGACAGGACTTCAAAATCAGGAATGATAAGGCCGACATTGTAACCTTTGCCTTCACCGGACAGCATGGCATTGGCTACATTTGGCAACAGGCGGATGTCTTCTTCAATGGCACCCGGGAAAACGTATTTCCCGTTTTGCAGCTTGTATTGTTCTTTGATCCGGCCGGTAATAAAAAGGTAACCGTCTTCATCGATCCGGCCCCGGTCTCCTGTTCTAAAACCGCCGTCGTCAGTCATGGTTGCCCGGGTCTCTTCCGGCTTGTTGTGATATCCCTGCATGACGTTGGGACCATAGACAACAATTTCTCCGTCATCACTGCCATCTTCCACAACAGATTGATCAATGACAAGCTTAACATTGTCAATGGGCCGCCCAACGCTGCCGGTTTTAAAAGCAGAAAAGCAATTCATGGTCACCGCCGGAGAGGTTTCACTCAATCCGTAGCAATCAAACACGGGAATTCCGATATCGGTAAAAAAATTTGAGATGTCCACATTCATCAGGGCGCTGGCAGTGAGTGCCCCTTCTAAGCGGCCACCGAATTTGTTCCGAATCTTTTTAAACACGATTCTATCTGCCAGTGCGACCTTCAAGTTAACCAGAAAACTGGACTTGCCTTCTGCGGCCAGTTCCCGCTTCTTTTTGGCGCTGTTTACGCCCATTTCGAACAAAGCCTTGACCGCCCCCCCGGTTTCATTCATTTTTGCATACAGACCATCATAAATTTTATTAAACACCCGGGGCACTGCAATCATGAAGGTGGGCTTGATCAGTGCCAGGTCATCGCCCAGCGTGGCCACAGATTCCATAAATCCAATGGAACCACCCACCAGCATCCAATTATTTAGTTCAGCCGTCTGGCCGTATGAATGTGCCCAGGGCAAAATAGAAATACTGCGGGAGCTCTCATTTAAAACATCCTTATAGATCCGGTTGCCACCGACGGCATTAGAGGTTAAATTCCCGTGGGACAACAGCACACCTTTGGGATCACCGGTGGTTCCGGAAGTATAAATCAATTCGGCAATGTCATCGCGTTCCGGATTTACAGACTCAACCGGATTTTTTTTACCAATGCTTTCCAGTTCGCCCATTGAATTTTCACCATTGGGTTCAATGACAAAAACATGCTCAAGAGTAGGTATGGTTTCGGTAAATTTAATTACTTTATCATAGATTTCAGGCTTAGAGACCATTAACAGTTTAACGCCACTGTCTTTGATAATATATTCCCAAGTGCTTTCCAGCTCCGCCTCGTACATGGGAACAAAGCGGGCACCGGTGCCATATGTTGCAAACGCGCAAATTGCCCACTCCGGCCGATTATTTCCGATGAAACCGACCACATGGTTTTTGCCGATGCCTTTTTGTACCAGACCACCTCTGAGATTATCAACGCGCTGCCCCACATCCCCGTATGTCATCCAGTTAAGTTTGGTTTTAGATTCGTTTTTTAACCCAAAAAGTGGATTGTCTTTAAATTTTCGAACACCATTTTCAAAAAGTTCCACCAGATTGACTGGAGTTTCAAATGTCTGCATTCAATATTCTCCCTAAGTGATTGGGCCAGACTTTATCCATCCGGCAGATTCATTCTTATAAATTTAGCGATTCACTAAAAAATAGCAATAAATACACCAATTGCCTATTTTCACCTAACTATTTGCAATAAATTAACAACTCTTAAATTTAACCCATAGATCAGGAAATAAACACTGTTTACCATTAAAAATAGATATCCACCACATATTTTTTCTGCCTTTCATTTTACAGGCATCCTTCATAATGACCATAGAAGTACTTTACAGTCTTTTGGGAAAAAGCTCCTGTAAATGCGGAATGACCTAAAAAAGTGTAAAGCAGTTTTGAAGGGTGCCTTTTTGCAACATAATATTTTTTTCACCTGCTGGTGTGGGGCTGCACTTAGGTTTCGATTTGAAATTTTTTAATTTTTATTTCAGGCAAATGCTTATAATGTTTTCCATTTCCAGTAATAAGAGGAGCCTGTTTTAATACAGCAGATGCGCCAATTAACGCATCAGCCAATTCCATTGAATGGCTTAATGCATATTGTTCAACATAAAACATGGCTTTGGTAGAGATAAGTTCATCGATCTGAATGACCTGAACATTTAATATTCCCAATGCTTTTTTAAATGCATTGAGTTCTTTTTTATCCCTAACCCCTTGAATAATCTCCATATAAGTCACAACTGATATACTTAACCTGTCAAGACTGTGTATTGTATCAATTGCCTGCTGATAGCCTCTGGAATACCAAATTAAGACATCGGTATCGACAATCAAAAGGATCTCCTTTTCCTGAGAGTCCGAACATAATCCTTAACGTCGTTCATATCCGTTCGGTCTTTCCACATACCGCAGAACTCATTTTGTTTATTTTCCTGGTTGGATTCAGTAATAGGGACTATCTTAACATAAGGTCTACCATGAAATGTAATGATAACCTCTTCTCCTCTCATTGCGGCATCAAGAATTTCTTTTGTATGAAATCGAAGGTCTTTGCTGGTTGCTTGCATTGCTCACCTCTTTTTTTTATATGAAAGAGTAAACAGGTCTAAACATTCTTTCATGCTTCGTTGTGAGTAGGCCGGGGCCAGAATACGGTCTGCCCGTGGCAGTTATATAAAGTTTATATTTATATATATAAACTTTACAAATAAATCCGTCAAGCATAATCCAATTTTAATCCAGTAGCTCGTCAAGACCGGAATCTTTGTGGAAGATCACTTTGTGTTTTTTTCGAAACCTTAGAATTTTGGGATCAAAATTATCCATAATGTCTTTATATTGCTGATCCAGATATTTTCTTAACAACTGTTTTTCTTCTTCCAGTTTTCGAAAAAGGGAAGCGTGATCCGGCTGTTCAGCGGCACGGCAACAACGCATGAAAGTTTTAAAATAAATGCGTTTTAAAATATACTTATCTGTGAACAGAAAGTGATGGCTTGGATCACCCACCGTACTCTGATTCAAAATATAGACGCGCTGCTTCGACTTTTTGTCAAACTCATCCATAAGCCTTTCGTACACCTGGCTTATGTGTTTCCAGAAACGATGTTTCAGTTCGTCCAGCTGCGATTCTAAACCCTTGGCATCAATCTTAAGATCAAACAAATAGCCTTGACCTTCAGCCTTTCCGTGGTTTTTCCCATGCGTGAATTTGTGAGGAATCAGCTTTTCCATATAATCGTTCCCATATTCATCAAGCTCACAGTAGAGGTAACCGGCAACCATGCTTAGCACGCCATAGCTGAAAGAGTCGTCTATCATCAAACGTGCCCAGGTTAAATAAAGCGACCCTCTATATGGTTTTTTTTCATAATCTTTATTCTCTCTCTTGCGAGAGTCTTCCTGGAACTTATGATCATCAAAATCGTAATCATAAAGCGTCTCAAAACTGAGCAGGTTTTTTTCACTACAGAAAACTTCATTCAAGTAAAAGAAATCTTCACCAATCCCTTTAATGGGAATCAATGTGGCGTTAAGTTCTAAACATTGCTCCTCGTTCATTTCCCGCACTGCCTCATCAACCTCATCATCGTTGGAAACAGAAATATTAAACAGTTCTCTCAACAGGAATTGCCTGATCTTAAAGGAGTCCTCTTCCGGTGTGTCAATGCGGTATTGTTCCTGGTGCTTTTTATCCCATGAAAAATAACCAGGCACAAATCTAATAATCGCTTTTTTCAATGCCGGTAACATTAATTTCCTCGATTGGTTTTAAATTGTTTGCCGTTTTTCTTGTCAGGTTCATGTATGACCATAATGGGGCTTGGTCACAACATGGGCCACTTTGAAATACTTTCTTTAAATATCTAAAGAAATTCTATAATTGCAAATGCTTATGACTTGCATATTCAGAATTCGTATACTGGCCCATCTTATGATCACCCCCATAATGAAACCTCCTCTTGACTATTTTTCCATATCAAACAGCATTTACCATAAAATTTAAATAAACTCAGGAAAAAAAACCCTGAAAGGCATCAATCACCCTTGCAATATCATCGGTGCTTATGTTCAGGTGGGTGACCAGACGCAGATGATCCTCTCCAGAAATGAGAATTCCCCGTTTTTCCATAAATAAGGGAAGGCCGCCTCCCCTTCCCAGGGTGGAGACAAACACCATATTGGTCTGACCTGAATCTGGACTGATTTCAAGCTCTTTAATGTCAGCGAGTCCTGCTTTCAAATGGGTGGCATTGTCATGATCCAGGGCCAGCCGTTCAACATTGTTCTCCAGGGCATAAATCCCCGCCGCTGCCAGTATTCCTGCTTGGCGCATGCCGCCCCCCAGCATTTTTCGCCATCTCCGTGCCTTTTTTATCAGGTCATGGGAAGCACACAACACAGATCCCACCGGGGCACCAAGACCTTTGGAAAGGCACATCGAGACAGAGTCAAAATGAGTTGAGATGTCTGAAACCGGGCAATTGAGTTTAACTGCGGCGTTGAATATTCTGGCCCCATCCAGATGAAATTTTAAATTTTTAGCCCTGGCAAAGGCCTGTGCCTCATCAAGATACGCCATGGGGAGTACCTTGCCACCCTGGGTGTTTTCAAGGCATAAAAGCGCAGTGGGTGCAAAATGGAAATCATCGGGTTTGATATACTGCGCCACTTTTTTAAGATCCAGGCTCCCATCGGGCTCAAGATCCAAGGGTTGGGGTTGGATACTTCCAAGAACTGCTGCCCCGCCAGCCTCGTACCGATAGGTGTGGGCCTGTTGTCCCACAATGTATTCATCCCCCCTCCTGCAATGGCTCATCAGGGCCAGAAGATTGGTCTGGGTTCCTGAAGCACAAAAGATGGCGGCTTCTTTCCCCAGCATATCAGCGCAAAGGGTTTCAAGCCGGTTGACGGTGGGATCTTCACCATACACATCATCACCAACTTCTGCCTGGGCCATGCAATGTCGCATGGCATCATTGGGTTTTGTTACTGTGTCACTTCTCAGATCAATCAATGGGTTTACTCCTTTTTTAGATTCTTATCTCTGATTTTCGTGTTATTTTTGCAAGAGAATCAGAAAACCTTTTTGGTTCTGGCTTGTCCAGGTTAGGTATTTTTAAATTTTTTTTTGGAATGTATTCATAAAACGGCCACGGGCAGACCGCCTGCCCGGGTGTTCCAAAAACATTTAAAAAGGCATGAGGCAACAAAGTCGCCCTCTATCAACGAGGTGTTACACAAACCGCATTTTCATATAGCAGGTACCGCTGGAGATGCCTTTTTCCAGGGGGTGATCTGTTTTTTTAAATAATTTTATCATGGACTGGTTTTCCGGCAACACCTCTGCTGTAAATCCTTCAATACCCCGGGCCCGGGCCAGTTCAATTAGAAAATGGAGTAGGTATGTACCAAGGCCAATGCCTTGGTATGCCTCATCAATCAGAAAGGCCACATCGCCATAGTTGGTCTCTTCGTCCCTTGCAAAGCGGGCCTCGGCAATGATTTTCTCACTATCATATTTTCCCACCAGCCCCACAACAGACATCTCCTGGCTGTAATCCACATTTACATATTCCTGCATTTGATCATGGGTCATGGTCTGTACCAGGTAAAAAAAACGATAAAAAATCATCTGGTCTGAAAAACGATAGAAAAATTTTCGCATTCCCTCTTCATCAGAAGGTTTGATGGCCCTGAATTTTACACAAATACCTCCTTTAAATTCAGTGGTGGTGGAGATATGGGAGGGGTATAGATGGGCAGACCCTTTGATGAAAATCTGGTTGGGATAGATGATTTTCTTTTTTCTTGCCTGTTCAATGAGGTGCTCCCGATCGTCGGGGTGGGCGATTTCGATCATGGCCTGGGCCCTTTCCCTCAGGGTTCGCCATTTTAGGCTGGCCACCCCATATTCCGTGACAATCATATGAACTGATTCCCGGAGTCTGAGCTGATTGGGATAATCCATCAACGTGACCATCACATTGGGTTCTCCCTTACCGTTGCGGCTGGGAAGTCCGATGATGGTGCATCCGTTTTTTGAGGCTTCAGCCCCTGTGAGAAAATCCACCACTTCTCCGGGCCCGGTGATTACTTTCCCCTTCAGGGGAAAAGCAACTCCCCCCAGAAGATCCACCTTGCTTGCCTCGTAAATAGCCGTGAATTGAGGGTTTTCTGCAATGAGTTGGGGGTTGCAGACATAGTCGGTTCCCTGGAAATCCACCAGAGGATTACGATCCAGCCATTTTAAAAGCTCCCTGGACCCCAGGGCATAGGAGGTCAAAGATTTCCCCCGAAAAGGAGATTTGCGGGAATTGGTTACAGCACCACTTTTCACCAGATCGGCCATGGCATCGGTGAAATATAAAGAGTGTATTCCCAGATCTTTCATATGGGTGAGATGGGGAGTCAGGGCTTCAAAAAGGGGACTGTGGGAAAAGCTCAGGCAATCTCCATCTCTGATAATGGATGCCACGTTGGCGGCCACCCGATCCATTACCTCTGTGACCCTGAACCGTTCATAGAGCACCGGTGCCCGGGTGGAACGTACCAAAAGGTCAAAATCTTTTATGGGAACAAAGGTGTCACCAAAGGTAAAGGGCACCTCTTCATTGATTTCGCCCACCACGATCTTTGCCTGCTCCATCACCTCTCTTGCCACATCCACTGCGGGCCCCAGGCTGCAATATCCCGCTTCATTGGGCGGTGTAATCTGGATAAAGGCCACATCAATGGGAATTTTACCTGATTTTAAAATTTTAGGTATTTTGGATGCATAGGCAGGTATCAAATCTACCTGGCCCGAGGAGATGGTGTCAGAGGAGACAAATCCTGAAAAAAAGGTTTTCAATCGGTAATTTTGGGCATGGATCTTGTTAATGGAAAGGATGACGTCGCCCTGTACGGCCAGCTGAATCAATTCAATATCCCGGATATTATGCTCATCGGCATCCAGTAGAATTTTCATCAGAGTTCTGGGGGCCGCAGGGCCGGTTCCAATAAAAATGGTCATGCCGGGTTTGATCATGGAAAAAACAGTTTCTGGAGAAACCAAGTACGATTCCCAGTTGTTCCTGTTAATAGTTGGCATGTCAAACTCCTTATGGTGGCTTTTCTGGGAAAAATCCCCAAGGTATTTTGGATTTTTATTTTTAAATATTCCTGTTTCTATCAGTATTTTGCGTCATGGGCAAGGGATGCAATTTTATGTCTCCTTTGCTGGATAGATATGATATAAAATATTTATGGTTGATTTTGAATTCCGGGGGCTTTTAAGCACCCCATGGATCAGATGTTTGAAAGAGAATTGAGAGGAAAAAAATGATAAAGATGTTTAGATCCTGGGTCGACAGATATTTTTCAGATCCCCAAATTATTATCCTGGGAGTGATGCTGGTGGTTGGGTTTTCAACGGTTTTTATTTTGGGAAGTATGCTGATGCCTGTCTTCATAGGTATTATCATTGCTTATCTGCTGGAGGGAATTGTCCAGCGCCTCCAGTATTTTAAAGTTCCCAGGAAAGTAGGCATTCTCATAGTTTTTATTCTTTTTATCACCTGTTTTGTAATTACAGTGGTGGGGCTGTTCCCCCTTTTATCCCATCAGGTGGTGCAGTTTGTCCAGGAATTACCCTCCATGTTGACCAAGGGACAAAAGGGACTCCAAGCGCTGTTGGAAAAATATCCAGACCTCATCAGCCGGGCACAAATTGATGACTTGATGACATCCATTGCTTCAGAAATTTATAATCAAGTGCAACAAATCCTCTCCTTTTCCCTGGCATCGGTGAAAAACGTTATTGTGATTATTGTTTATCTGGTACTGGTTCCCCTGTTGATCTTTTTTTTCTTAAAAGATAAAGAGATTATTCTGGACTGGTTGAAAAGTTTTCTGCCGGACAATCGGGATCTTTCCAAGCAGGTGTGGCACGAGGTGAATCTTGAAATAACCAATTATATCCGGGGGAAAATATTGGAAATTCTGATTGTCTGGGCTGTTAGCTATATAACTTTTATCTCTTTTCGGTTAAAGTTCTCTCTGTTACTTTCCCTTTGTGTGGGGCTTTCCGTTCTGATTCCTTATATTGGTGCCGCCGTGATTTTTTTACCTGTTGCCCTGGTGGCCTTTTTCCAGTGGGGATTTGTTTCTAAAACTGCCTGGCTGATGCTTTCCTACGGAATTATCCAAGCCCTTGACGGTAATCTTCTGGTGCCCTTGCTTCTTTCTGGTGTGGTGAGTCTCCATCCTGTGGGCATTATTGTGGCGGTATTGGTTTTTGGGGGATTGTGGGGTGCCTGGGGGCTGTTTCTGGCCATTCCGCTTGCCACATTGGTGCATGCAGTTCTCAAAGCGTGGATGGTAAAGCAGGGTACAGCGTCCCAAAGCCTGGAAGATTTTTGATTTTTTTGATCAGACCCCTGGCCATCGGAATTAAAAAATTACTGATATGTGTGAATAATAAAAATTGATCTTAACTGGAGTTTTCCAAGGCTTTTTTAGAGAATTGTGTTGATATTTTGTTGGGAATAACCTGAATACTCAGGGAGTTCATGACAAATAACCTACCCATCTTCACTTAAAATATGCTGTAAATACTGAATATTAAATTTGAAAGCGGGTAGTTTTATTATGGTGAAGTCCCTCAATGTTTAAATTTTTTTTAAACCTTTAATATAACTACATAATATTACTTAGATTCTTAAACAAATATTATGTTGGCATGATTTTTAATATATAACAATATTAATAGCTTATGTTTCGTTGATAATTTTAAGTCACAAAAAAACATCACCCACAAGCATAATGTTTACAATGGTTGCACAAAAACTTCAACATCGAGTGAATAACCTTACAATCTCGAAGGCAAGCAAATGACCACCACAAAAGAACAACAAATCGAACAAAACCTGATCAACAATTTGGTCGATCTCAAATACATCTACCGCGAAGATATCCGTGACCGTGATGCCCTGGAAAGAAATTTTAGAGAAAAATTTCAAGCACTCAACAAAGTAAAGCTGACGGATTCTGAATTTGTAAGGCTACGAGATCAAATTGTCAGTGCTGATGTGTTTGTCGCCGCCAAAACCCTGCGCGAGCTGAATAACTTCGAGCGTGAAGATGGCACACCGCTTCACTATACATTGGTTAATATCAAGGAATGGTGCAAAAATACCTTTGAGGTGGTCAACCAGCTGCGGATCAACACGCAAAACAGTCATCACCGCTATGACGTGATGCTGCTGATCAACGGGGTGCCGATTGTACAGTTTGAACTCAAGGCACTGGATGTCAGTCCCCGCCGCGCCATGCAGCAGATCGTTGACTATAAAAATGATCCCGGTAACGGCTACACAAACACGCTGCTTTGCTTTTTACAACTTTTCGTGGTCAGTAATCAAGCCAATACCTGGTATTTTGCCAATAACCATAACCGCCACTTTAGTTTTGATGCTGACGAACGCTTCTTGCCTGTTTATCAATTTGCGGGGGAAGATAATCAAAAAATTGTCCACCTGGAAGACTTCACAGAAGCGTTTCTCGCTAAATGTACATTGGCTGAAATGATCAGCCGTTACATGGTGCTTGTTGCCAGCGAACAAAAACTCATGATGATGCGTCCTTATCAAATATATGCGGTGCAGGCCATTGTGGCGTGTATCCACCAGAACCGGGGCAATGGCTATATCTGGCATACCACTGGCAGTGGCAAGACCCTGACATCCTTCAAGGCATCAACCCTTCTTAAGGATAATCCGGATATTGAAAAATGCCTCTTTGTGGTGGACCGTAAAGACCTTGACCGGCAAACAAGAGAAGAATTCAACAGATTTCAGGAAGGATGCGTTGAAGAAAATACCAACACCGAAACCCTGGTTCAGCGGCTGCTTTCCAATGACTATGCCGATAAAGTTATTGTTACCACCATCCAGAAGCTCGGGCTTGCCCTTAACGCCAAACATAAACCCCAGAGTGAACTACCGCTACCCTAAAGGGATAGCGGCTTCTTGTGAAGCTGTTATATTTTTGAGGTAGTGGCTTTTTAAAAAATCTTCGGATTTTAAGAAAGCCTGAGTTTACCAGACTCAGGTAGGAG
>Ga0307929_1000854_pt1 | contig 26915 bp, 27 predicted proteins | sample AceLakmetage1330_FD_203160 | JGI IMG/M metagenome (GOLD analysis project Ga0307929, IMG submission 203160) | Saline water microbial communities from Ace Lake, Antarctica - #1330 | ecosystem: Environmental > Aquatic > Non-marine Saline and Alkaline > Saline | place: Antarctica: Ace Lake...
GACCCTGTCCGGAAGGGGAACCACCCCCATTGATTTAAAAACAAAGGGACAGCCTTCACAGGCAGCAACATCCTTGGTGGCCATATAAACCTCAAAAGCCTCGGGGGATAGTTTGGCCGTTTTCGGATCAATGGTATGGGTCCATGTCAGGGTTAGCCGATTTTCTTCCAAAGATACCGCCAGATTATCCGGCGCAGCCAGAACATTCCCCTCAATGACAGGGGGTATGGGCGGTCCTTTCTTGCCGCAGGAAGGCGCCAGAAACAAGACCGTCAAAAACAAGACCGTCAGAAAAATTCCCCCCCCTATGTGTAAAAAATAGGGAAAAAAATAGGAAAAACCATGTTTTTTTTTCAGTTTCATGACGGGTCAAGCTCCTTTTCCGCTCGTTGCACCGCCTGGGCCACATTATCAAAGCTTGTGCCTCCGTATGATATGCGACGAGAGATCATTTGATCAAGGGAAATGAAATGATAGATATCTTGTTCAATCAACTCACTAAACGATTGTAATTTTTCCAGGCTTAATTCATCCAGTTCCTTGTCCTGGCTCAAGCCATAGGCCACGGCTTTTCCGGCCACTGAGTGGGCCTGACGAAAGGCCATTCCTCTGTTGACAAGATAATCTGCAAAATCAGTGGCATTTAAAAATCCCTTTTTGCAGGCAGCTTTCATCCTGGCTTCATGGACCTCAATATTGGGCAGCATCCGGGTATAAACCGCCGTACAGATTTTCAGGGTATCAACGGTATCAAACAGCGGTTCCTTGTCTTCTTGCATGTCTTTATTATAGGCCATGGGAAGGGATTTCATGGTGGTAAGAATGGCCACAAGGTTCCCCACAACCCGCCCGGTTTTGCCCCTCACAAGTTCTGCCACATCCGGGTTTTTTTTCTGGGGCATGATACTGGAACCTGTGGTAAAGGCATCGGAAATCGTGATAAAGGAGAATTCAGCGGATGACCAGAGAATCAATTCCTCGGAAAGCCTTGACAGATGAATCATGCAAATGCTGGCATGGGCGATAAATTCCATGACAAAATCCCGGTCTGACACAGAATCCATGCTGTTCTCAGAGACTTTGCCAAACCCGAGCACCTGTCTTGTGTACTCCCGATTCAGAGGATAGGTGGTACCGGCAAGGGCGGCAGCACCAAGGGGCATGACATCCACCCGCTTAAGCGAATCATCAAACCGCTGTACATCTCGCTTTATCATCTCATAATAGGCCATCAAATGATGGGCGAACAGCACGGGCTGGGCCCGCTGCATATGGGTATAGCCCGGCATGATAACCCTCAGGTGTTTTTTTGCCATGGTCACCAATGCCCTTTGAAAATCTGTCAGCATCTGGATGACCTGGTGGGTTTCTTCCTTCAGGTAAATCCGGACATCAAGGGCAACCTGGTCATTGCGGCTTCGCCCTGTATGAAGTTTTTTAGCCACATCCCCGCTTTCTTTGCCCAGAGCATCTTCCACATGCATGTGGATATCTTCCAAGCTGTCAGTGAAAGCAATTTTATTGTTATCCATCTTGGATTTGACCCGGCCAAGCCCTTTTATAAGGGTTTCGGCCTCATCCTCGGGTATAATGGATTCATTTGCCATCATCTTCAAATGGGCAATACTGCCTTGGATATCACTGTCATAAAGCCGTTTATCCACGTCAATGGATGCATTAAATTTTTCAACCAGTTCGTCCGTGGCCTGGGAAAACCGACCCCCCCAAAGTTTTTCACTCATATCATGCCTGTCTTTCTTTTTATCTTTATGAAAATTATAAAAAAGGATACGTCTACCCCAGGATTAAGCTTTCCAAAATGGCTTTGTGCATATGCCGTTTGTTCTCGGCCTGGTCCCAGAAAGCCGCCCCTTTTGCCTCAAGGACCTGTTCTGAAATTTCTTCTCCCCTGTGTGCCGGCAGGCAATGGAGAACCAGTACATCGGACTTGGCACCTGCCAACAGGTTCTCATTCACCTGAAAGCCTTCAAAGGCTGCAAGACGGCCTTCAAGTTCAGCTTCCTCCCCCATACTGGCCCACACATCGGTGTAGACCACATCGGCATTTTTCACCGCTTCTCTGGGGTCATTTGTAAACTCAATATTGGCCATGGTGTCGGCTCCTGAATTGGCAATAATATCCTGGCGAATAGCATGGCCATCCGGGCAGGCAAGCCGCAAATCAAAACCCAGAACACTGGCGGCATTCACCCAGGAATTTGCCACATTATTGCCATCTCCCACCCAGGCAATTTTTACCCGTTCATATCCGCCCTTGTGCTCAATAATGGTCATGAGATCGCTTAAAATCTGGCAGGGATGAAAGGAATCGGTCAGGGCATTGATCACGGGAATACTCGAGCTTTGGGCAAACTCTTCAACCAGTTCATGGTCAAAGGTTCTCATGGCCAGACAGTCAATGTACCGGGAGAGTACCCGGGCCGTGTCCTTTGCCGGCTCATTCCTTGAAATCTGGGTATCTCGGGTGCTCATATAAATGGGATGCCCCCCCAGCTGAATCATGGCTGTTTCAAAGGAAATCCGGGTTCGGGTGGATTTTTTATCAAAAATTAATCCCAAGGTTTTGCCGGTCAACAGGGAATCAAAAATGCCCTTTCCATACCGTTCCTTAAGTTTCATGGCCCGCTTGAAAAGATGTTCAAAATCCTCTTGTTCAAGATCCAGCAACGATAATATGTCTTTTTTCAATAGTGATCTCCTAAATTTTCTGATCTGGCCTAGAACAGGCTGTCTAAAACAGCCACAAGCCTGTCAATATCAGTTTTATCAATAATTAAAGGGGGTGCAAATCTTAAAATCTTACCCTGAATCCCGTTAATAATAAAGCCTCGTTCAAAACAGCTTGCCACAAAGAACCCCGCATCCTTATCTTCATCAACCCCAGTATCAGTTTCAATTTCAATTTCCATTCCAACCAGAAGCCCTTTACCCCTGACATCAAGAATCCGGGAGTGTTTTTCCTTGAGTTCAAGCAGTTTTCCACGAAGATATGCCCCCTTTTCATTCACCCCGGAAAGAAATGCTTCGTCGGATATGATATTGACCACTTCCAGGGCTGCGGCCGTGGCAAGCGGGCTTCCCCCAAAGGTGGTGCCATGGCTGCCCAAATCAAACCCCTTTGCCGCATCTTGTGTGGCCAGCATGGCCCCAATGGGAATCCCGTTGGCAAGGGCCTTTGCAAGGGTCATTATATCCGGAGTAATCTTGTAACCTTCATGGGCAAACAGGGTGCCGCACCGTCCCATACCTGTCTGAATTTCATCAAATATGAGCAGAGTGCCGGTTTCGTTGCAAAGGGCCCTGACCTTAACCAGGTAATCGGGGTCAGCAGGGATAACCCCGCCCTCCCCCTGGATGGGTTCGAGCATCACGGCAGCAACGGTGTCATCCATGGCGGCTTTCAGGGCATCAATATCATTAAAGGGCACATGGATAAATCCTTCCAGCAGGGGATAAAACCCCTCTTTGATCTTGTCCTGACCCGTCGCCGACAATGTGGCCATGGTCCTTCCATGGAAGGATTGTTCCATGGTAATAATCTTGTACCGGTTCTTATTTCCCTTTGACTGAAAATACCGCCGGGCAAGCTTTATAGCTGCCTCATTGGCTTCTGCCCCGGAATTGGAAAAAAAAACCCGATCCGCAAAAGATTTTTCCACAAGTGCTGCAGCAAGGCTGGCCTGGGGAACAGTATAAAAAAGATTGGAAACATGGACCAGGGTTCTGGCCTGACGTTCAATGGCCTGGGTGATGATAGGATGACAATGCCCCAGATTACACACGGCAATGCCCGCCAGAAAATCAGTATAGGTCTTTCCCGCTTCGTCAATGAGGGTGGTCCCTTCCCCCCGGACAAAGGCCTTTCCCTGGCGAAGATAGGTTTGGAACACAAATTCAGTGGTCTTTTCGATAGGATTCATAGGATCGTCTTCATTCTTTATATTCATTAAACTGCCTTTTTATTAAACCAATTTATCCTTAATCGGTGAATACCTGGGTTCCGATACCTGAATCTGTGAACAACTCCAAAAGCACGGCATGGGGTGTTTTACCATTGATAATATGTGATTTTTTCACCCCATTTTTCAGGGCCTCAAGAGCGCATTCCACCTTGGGGATCATGCCCCCTTTGATACGGCCATCGGCAATCTGTTCATTGATTTCCCTGTCTGTAATGGAAGAAATCAATCGGTGATCCCCATCCAGGACCCCGTCCACATCGGTGACCAGGACAAGGCGTTCAGCCCCCAGGGCCGAGGCAATTTTTGACGCCACCACATCGGCATTGATATTATAGGTTTCCCCGTTTTTGCCTAAGCCCACCGGTGCAATAATGGGAATAAACCCTTGGGCTGTCAGGGTATGAATGATATGGGGATCCACCTTCGTCACACTGCCGACCATGCCCGGATCGATGATCTCCGGCGGTTTATTTTCATCCGCCTGAAGGTAAATTTTCATTTTTTCTGCCGTGATAAGCCCCCCGTCCTTTCCGGTAAGCCCCACAGCTCTCCCCCCTTCCCGGTTGATCCTGGCCACGATATCCTTGTTCACCTTTCCGCCCAGCACCATTTCCACCACATCCATGGTGGCATCATCGGTGTAGCGCATCCCCCGGATAAAGGTTGAGGTAATACCCATGGCCAAAAGCACCTTGTTTATCTGAGGACCGCCGCCATGGACCACAACCGGGTTTATTCCGACGTATTTCAACAGGGTAATATCATTAGCAAAATCGCGTTTCAAGCCTTCGTCCACCATGGCGTGTCCCCCGTATTTTATCACAACGGTCTTGGTGGAGAACTTTTGAATATAGGGAAGGGCCTCGATCAATATGTCTGCAACAGTGTGGGTCATAGGATATACCGGCTTAAATCCTGATCTTCAACAATATCCATCAGCTGTTTGGTGACAAATCCGGCATCAATGGTAATGTTTTTTTCTTCAATGTCAGGCGCTGCAAATAATATCTCTTCCAGCAATTTTTCCATGAGGGTGTGAAGTCTTCTGGCCCCGATATTCTCCGTGGTGGAATTGACTTCCACGGCAATATCCGCAATTTTCTCCACGGCATCCTGGGTAAATGAAATCACCACCCCCTCAGTCCTTAGCAGGGCAATGTATTGGAGCATCAGGGCATTTTTGGGTTCCGTCAAAATCCGGGTGAATTCTTCGGCACCCAGAGAATGCAGTTCCACACGGATGGGAAACCGACCCTGAAGTTCCGGGATCAGGTCCGAGGGTTTTGACACATGGAAGGCCCCGGAAGCTATGAACAGGATGTGATCGGTTTTGACCGTGCCGTATTTGGTGGGGACGGAACTGCCCTCTACAATGGGTAAAAGATCCCGCTGCACCCCCTCCTTGGACACCTCGGGGCCGTGACTTTGTCCCTTGCCCGCAATCTTATCGATCTCATCGATAAAAATAATACCGGACTGCTCGACCAGACTGACCGCATCGGTTTTTACCTGTTCCATATCCACGAGATGGGCAGCCTCTTCCTGGGTAAGAATCCCCATGGCCTCCCGCACGCTGACCCTGCGGCGCTTGGTATTTTTTGGCATCAAATTGCCCAGCATATCCTTGACATTGATGCCCATCTCCTCAATACCGCTGTTGGAAAAAATTTCCACCATGGGCGAGGATTGGGCCGTTACATCCAGATCAATCTTCCTGGCATCTAATTTTCCCTTGTGAAGCATGGTTCGAAGCTTTTCCCGGGTGGATGCCACCGGGACAAAATCAGAGTCACCCGTTGCCGACGGTGAGCTACCATCAGTCGTGCTGCCATCAGTCGGGCAATCGCCAGTAGGACAACCATCAGCCGCAAAAGCAGGCGATGGTGCAGAGGGCGGCAGAAGAATATCCAAAACCCGTTCTTCAGCCATCCTTGCTGCCTTTTCCTGGACCGCATCCTGCTGCTTTACCCGAAGATTGTTCACCGTCAATTCCACAATGTCCCGTATCATGGATTCAACATCCCGTCCCACATACCCGACCTCGGTAAATTTAGATGCCTCTACCTTATAAAACGGAGAGTCGGTTAAATTGGCCAGCCGCCGGGCAATTTCCGTTTTACCCACCCCGGTGGGCCCGATGAGAATGATATTTTTCGGGGCAATCTCTTCTTGTAAATCTCGATCCAGCTGGCGTCTTCTCCACCTGTTTCGAAGGGCAATAGCCACCGATTTTTTGGCATCTTTCTGACCGATGATATATTTATCCAACTCCGTGACAATCTCTTTGGGTTTTAAATCTTTCATATGGGGGTCTCGTTTTTGATTTCTTCAATGGTAACATGGTGATTGGTGTAAATGCACAGGTCTCCTGCTATTTTCATGGCCTTCTCAACAATTTTTACAGGAGAATAATCTGTATTTTCCATCAGTGCAATGGCGGCTGACTGGGCAGATGTGCTGCCGGATCCAATACTGATGACACCGTCATCGGGCTCAATCACATCCCCGTTCCCGGACAATAGATAGGTATTTTCCTTGTCCGCTGCAATCATCATGGCCTCAAGCCGGCGCAAATATTTATCGGTTCGCCAGTCCCTTGCCAATTCCACACAGGCCCGGGTCAGACTCCCGTTATACCGCTCCAATTTTTCTTCCAGTTTTTCCGAAAGGGTCAGGGCGTCGGCGGTGGCGCCGGCAAAACCGGTGATAATCTGATCGTGATATATTCGCCGGACCTTTTTGGCCTTGTGCTTTGTCACAATAGTCCCCAGGGTCACCTGGCCGTCTCCAGCCACAACAACGGTATCCTTCCCGCGCAATGCCAGGATGGTGGTACCATGAAATATTTCTATACTCATACTATTTTAACTCCTTGGATGTGCCTTGTCATATACCTGCATCAACCGGTCCATACTCACATGGGTATACACCTGGGTGGTTGACAGGCTGGCATGGCCCAATATTTCCTGGATTCCCCGCAAATCGGCACCGGAATCCAGCATATGGGTTGCAAAGGAATGGCGCAGGGTGTGGGGGGAAACCGGAACATTCAGCCCGCATTCATTTACAATTTTAGCCAGTATCCGCCCTATGGACCGGATGCTCAGCCTTAAATACTGCTTGTTCAAAAATACCGCCGCAACGGCTTGATCAATCGTTTCCCGATACGCACAAATGGCATCAAGGGCCCTTTTCCCCACAGGGACCACCCGCTCCTTGCTGCCTTTCCCAAAAACTCTAATCATTTGGTTTTTAAAGTCAACATCATTCATTTCCAAACCATATATTTCCGAAATTCTCATGCCGGTGGAATAAAAGGTTTCAAACATGGCCAGATTTCGCTTATCCTGCCAGGTATCGGTTTTAATGGAATCTAATAACCGAAACAGATCATCAATGTTCAAGAACCTGGGAATAGTTTTTTCCAACTTGGGAAAAGGGATGGTATCGGCCGGATTCATCTTTATATGCCCTGCCCTGACAAGAAAATCAAAAAAAGATTTCAAAGAGGATAATCGTCTGGATAGGGTGCGTTTACTTTTTTTGGCCCGTACCTGGCAGGACAAATATTTCCGGATCCAGTTTTTGTCCAGTTCCAGAATTCTGGCAAAAAACAGGTGCTGATTCTCCAGGGTATCCAGACCGTCAGTATCTTTCGGATCCGTCTGGTAATCCAGAAAAAAACCGATAAAATTCAGAATATCAGACCGATACGCCCTCAGGGTATGGGGCGAATATCCTTTTTCCGCATCAAGAATCTCAATAAAGGAATCCAGTATCCCGTCAGATCTCTTGAGTGGGATCATGGAAAAAGTCCTATCAACTGCATCACCTGCTGCATGTCTTCCCACACCTTTCGTTTTAAACCAGGCTGTGCTAAAAGAGCCGACGGATGGAGAGTGGGCATCACCGAAATCCCATTATAAGTATGAAGCTTTCCCTGGAATTGTTCCATGGGGGAGGTAATATTTAACAATAGGTGGCCAGCCTGTGGCCCCAGGGTAATCAACACTTTGGGGACTGTTTCTTTAATCTTTGTATGGATGGAAACCGCATCCGATGCGTTGCAAATAAACACCGATTCAGGTGTCAAATGCATGGCATTTAAAATTTTGCCAAGCAGCTCTCCTCTTTTCCCGCTAAAAAAAGAGCCTTCACTGTCAACAAAAAACAGGTCTGCATTTTTCGGGCCCTGAAACAAAAACGGGGGGACCTTTTTCCTTGGCCTGCCCCACCTGTCCATGGTGTCTTGGCTCGCTTGGGAAAGGGTAAAACTCGCATTGCCCAATGAAGCTTGATGGGAAAGATACTGAGAAAAATCCTGGAGGGTTCTGATAAACTCAGAGGAAACAGACTGAATGGTATTGATTTTCCCCATGGACCTATCCTGTTTGTTCAATAATGGTATCCAACAGAATGTGGGCAACCTTTTCCTTGTCCATCAGGGGGATATCCTTTGAACTTCCGTCTTTTAAGAAGAGCTTGACCTTGTTGGTATCGGTTTTAAACCCTGAATCAGCTGTTCCAACAAGGTTGGCAGCGATCATATCCAGGTTCTTTTTTTCCATTTTGAGCAGGGCATGTCGTTCAAGATCATTGGTTTCTGCGGCAAATCCGACCAAAAACTGGTCCTTGGTTTTGAGTTTACCAACCTGTTTGAGAATATCCATATTCTCTGTCATGGAGATGCTCAACTCCTTTGAGTTTTGACGCTTTTTAATTTTGAGAACACCGGGGTCCACAGGTTTATAATCTGCCACAGCCGCCACCTTGATGATGATGTCGGCAACGTCAAGGTGTGAAAAAACAGCCCGGGCCATTTCATCACAACTTTGAACAGGGATGAATTCCACGTCCACCGGTGGATCAAGGCTGACAGGCCCTGAGACCAGGGTGACAATAGCCCCCCTTTTTTCAGCAGCCCTGGCAATGGCATACCCCATTTTACCAGAAGAATGATTGCTGACGTACCGGACAGGATCGATGGCTTCAAGGGTGGGGCCGGCGGTTATAAGAACTTTTTTACCCAAAAGATCTTTTGGGGTCAACACTGCGCAAAGCCTGTCAAAAATAAACCAGGGTTCGGGCAGCCGACCCGTTCCAACGGTTTTACACGCCAATACCCCGGCATCGGGATCAATGATATGAATGCCATCTTGTTCCAGAATGTCCAGGTTTCGTTGAACCCGTATATTCTGGTACATGTCCGTATTCATGGAAGGACAAATCATGACAGGACTTGTGACCGCCAGCAGGGTCGTTAAAAGCGCATCATCGGCAATGCCGCAAGCCAGTTTTCCAATAAAATTGGCAGTGGCCGGTGCAACCAGGGCCGCATCAACACTTGTGGCAATATCGATGTGGGTGACCGAAGACTGGGGTTCCTTCCACAAATCTGTGAGCACCGGATTTTCACTCAAAACCTCAAAGGTGGTTTTCCCGACAAATTCCAGGGCTGCACGAGTCATTGCCACATGGACATTGGCCCCGGCCTTTTTGAGCAGTCGTAACAATTCCACGGATTTGTAAGCGGCAATACCGCCGGTAACCCCGAGAAGAATATGGGCGTTCTTTAGAACCATTATTCGGATAAATCCGTCGGGGTCATTACTGTGCCTGTATTTCCCCCCATTGTGGGAGCCACCCCAATTTCAACATAGGTATAGACCTGAGAATCCCTGATGGTTATAACGGCACACCGGGATGTTTTTTCAAACACCATAATAATGGTTCCCGGTGATTTTATTTTGCTGACCACACTCCAATTATCTTTAATCATGTTGTTGCTGAAAAAATTGAACAGGGAGGAGGAATCCACCCTTCCCTTTAAGGCAAGAATCCCGGATCTGAAGCCAGGAGTGGAGACCACAACGGTTCTATCTTTATTCACCTTAAGTTCCAATGGCACCAGGACATCTTCAAAATCATAGTAAACAGCCGTTATTTCCTTTGGTTTTTCCGATGTTTGTGTAGAAGATGGAGCTGTCTCAGGTGTTGCAAAATCTTTATTTCCCAAACAGCCATAAACACTCATGGCCAGTAAAAATCCCAGTCCAAGTAAAATCAAGCGCATTCGATGATTGGATTTCATATTTTTCCTCCGATACTTTGGGTTTTTAGTACATTCCATATGGGTTTCTTCTAAAACTATTTATCTAAAAAGTCAAATAACATCACCCAATTCCATTGTCCGTTTTTTTTAAAACCCATACAAAATCAACCAAAGAGACAAGGAAGAAAAAAAGAAAAATTTCGGATCAATATTCTATTATTTAAAAAAATTTACTAATTAAATCATTTTAAACGCTTATAATTTATCCATGTGCTTGACTTGGAAAGTAAAATTATATTAACATGCATCATAATATAAATCCTGTTCAATTTTTTTTAAATTTATTCCCTGTTCATCTATAGGATATGATAATTATTGCAAAAATCATATTTACCCGGATATTTAACAGGATATTAACCCTATAATAACCCATCACAAGGAGGTATCATGAGTGATTTTTTAAGAAACCTGAGAAGCTCCCATAAAAAGGAGGCCCCTCTGCAAAGAAAAAATCCTGATGGCAATTATTATCCGAAGACCGAACGAAGGACACTCAGTGACAGAAGAAATGTCACTGATTTCGACACGATTGATACCCTTACTCAACGCTTAGGGGATGCACTGCCTGAGACCCTCGAAAACATGACCACCCTGGCAGAACAAGTAGAAAGAATAGCCGCCACCAACGAATTGACAGCAGAATCAAAAGTCCGCCAGCATAATGCCGTTGCCGATTTTTTCAACTCCCTGAACAAACTGCTAACAGAAAACACCGAAACAAACATGTCCAAAGACCAGCCTCAGGAAATCACCACCAGTTATGCATCGGGAACCCACTACACCAAAGACGACATTCTGTCCATCATTCAGAACATGCGAGACCAGGGAGCCACCTTCTCCATCATTGCCGATTACTTACAAAAGAAAGGCATACCAACCTTTTCTGGCAGAGGAGAATGGCATGCCCAGACGATCCACAGACTTTGTAAATAAACTTACTTCACCTTCATGCCCTGAATTATTATTTTAAATGTGGTTCTCAGTGTGGACCTGACAAAATCTTTCTGGTCATTTAACAACCGTTTGGAATCCACCCAAAGCACAACTCCTGCATAGGAGCCCCATAGAACATCGGCCATGGCCGCAGGATGTTCATCAATAAAAATACCGGTATCAATGCCTTCTTTTACCACCGCAATGATGGCACCATGTGCCTGGGATGAATATTTTTTTAATTGTTCCATGACTTCATCGGAAAGATTCTGCAGGGTTTCTCCGGACTGAAGATGAAACAAATTGATCAGAATATTGGCATCATAGTCGTAGACATCAATAAACACATCCCGAAATCTTTCAATTTTTTCCTCAACAGAGATATCCTGATGCACCACCTTTTTTATTTCAGTGCCCAAATGTTTCAGGATATTAATGGACAAAGAGGTATGAAGCTCTTCCTTGTTTTTAAAATACAGATACAGGGTGCCCGGGCTCAATTCTGCAGCAGACGCAATTTCTTCCATCGTAGCACTGTTAAATCCCTTTACAGAGAACACCTTCCGGGCCGCAGCAATGATATCTTCTCTTCTTCTCTCTTTTTCCCGCTGCTTACGTTCATGTATACCCATTTTTACCTCTTTATTTTTTGAAGATGATTCATAAACTATATAAATGCACCGATAGATACAAAAATCTGAAAAGAATCGCAAGGAAAAGATACAAAAAAGATGAATTTAATCATATTTATGATTTATTTCATGACGCTTTTTTCCTTTTAGTATTCACATTCATGTTTTTTTTTACTATCATGTCCTTGCAAACCAAGTCCCATAAAAAGGATAGTCCTTAAAAACAATTGACCGTTCGAGTCAACGGAGAGCGATATTATGTCAAAATCAACATACTGGGCCGATAGCTATGTGGAAAAAATTTCAAGCGCAAAGGATGCCCTGAAAGGTATACGCCCAGGTCAACGGGTCTTTATCGGGTCCTCCTGCGGAGAACCCCAGCACCTGGTCAGTGAACTGTCCCAGTCATCTGCTAGGTTCACTGATCTTGAAATCGTCCGGCTTCTCAGCATTGAAAGCGGACCTTTGACCCTTATTGCCAACCAATCCCATTCCCAGCAATTTAATATCCGGTCTTTTTATCTGGGGTCGGCCTCCCCAAAACTCATCAAAAAAAACCAACGGTTCATTACCCCCATTAATCTGTCCCAGATTCCCCGATTGTTTAAATCCGGGCTCATGCCCCTGAACGCAGCCCTGATTCAAGCCTCGCCCCCGGATGACTTCGGCTGGATGAGTCTTGGGGTCTCCGTGGATATAACCCTGGCAGCCTGTGAATCTGCAGACATTGTCATCTGCCAGGTCAACCCCAACATGCCCCGGGTGTTGGGAAGAAGTTTTATCCATGTCAATGATGTGGACTATATTGTCGAGCACGAAGAGGAGCTGCTGACCATCAAGCCCATGCCGGAACTGGAAACAGCCAATATCATTGCCCGGCATATTTCAAGGCTCATAGATGACGGATCCACAATCCAGACAAGCCTTGGTGTCAACAATGAAGCCACCATGGTCTGTCTGGCAGAAAAAAACGATATCGGCATTCATTCCCAATATCTTACCGACAGTATCATGCGGCTTTTCTCCCTGGGGGTAGTCACCAACAAACGAAAGGGATTTAATGACGGAAAACTTGTGGCAGGAAGTGCCGTAGGTTCCAACCTGCTCTATGAATTTATCGATGACAACCCCTCCATAGAATTTCACCCTTCAGATTATATCAATAATCCCGCCATTATCGGTCGGCACAATGCCATGACCTCTTTGAATACAGCAATGGCCATCGATCTTACCGGCCAGGTGGCAGCAGATGCCCTTCCCTATAATAATTATACCGGAATAAACGGGTTGCTTGATTTTACCAGGGGGGCAGCCATGTCCGAAAATGGAAAATCGATCTTGATGATGACCTCCACCTCTGATCATGGCAGACAAAGCCGAATCGTCCCTTGTCTTACGGACGCGGTGGTGGTTCCCCGGGGGGATGTCCAGTTTATTGCCACAGAATACGGAGTGGTAAACCTGTTTGGAAAAACCCTCCAGGAAAGAGCCCTGGCCCTTATCAGCATTGCTCACCCCGATTTCAGGGATGAGTTGTTCACCAAGGCCAAAGAACTGAACCTCATTGATGTGGAACGAAAATTTAAACAGGCGACCAAGGGGGTATACCCCGTTAAATATGAACAAACCATTGAAATCAACGGAATTCCCATCACCTTCCGGCCGGCCAAACCCGTGGATCAAAGGAGTGTCCAGGAGCATTATTACACCATGAACCGGGGGGATATTGTCTCCCGTTTTTTCCACGAAAAGAAAAGCTTTGTCCACGATCAGATTGAAACCACCTATGAAATTGACTATGTCAATGACCTGACCATTGTGGCCACCATCGGAGAAATGGGATTTGAAAAAATTATTGCCGTGGGAGAATATTTTAGAAACACCATCATTAATATGGCCGAAATTGCCTTTTCCGTATCCCGGGAATATCAGAGCATGGGCATTGCCCAGATTCTCCAGGCTAAACTTGCTATGGCTGCCCGAGACAATGGCATCAAAGGCCTGATCGCCTATACCTCCCCCCAGAACAAGGGAATGATCCGGCTTTTTAACAAGCTGCCCTACAGCATCAGTTCAGAAAAGGATGATGACATGATTATCCTCAATTGTCTGTTTGCAGAGCCAGCGGATAAGGATAAGGCGACCAAAGATTCAGAGGCCTCCATGGGCTAATGGCTTATTTTCGCTATAATTTTCGCTTCAACAGGGCCACGGATTCTATGTGATAGGTGTGGGGGAACATGTCCACAGGGGTGATTTCCACCACCTCATACCGGGTGGAGAGCATTTCAAGGTCACGGGCCAGGGTGGCGGGATTACAAGAAACATACACAATTTTTGGGGCATGGATGGCCAGTACCTGGCTGACCACATCCTTGTGCATTCCCACCCGGGGCGGATCAATAATAACCACATCCGGTATCTGGGCGAGATTGGGCAGCACATCCTTAATATCCCCTTCATAAAACTCACAATTTTCAATGCCATTCAATTGAGCATTCTTTCGGGCATCAATGACAGCCGAGGTGACAATCTCAATGCCATAGACCTGTTTTGCATCCCGGGACAGCCAGATGGGAATGGTCCCGGTTCCGGAATAAAGATCCAGAACCGTCTCCTGGCCTTTAAGATCGGCATATTGCGCCACCTTGGCATAGAGTTTTTTACACGCCCTTGTATTGGTCTGGAAAAAGGAGTTGGCCGATATCTTAAAACTAAAATCCCCGAGCTTTTCCGTAATAAAATTTTCACCATGGATCAGGATCTCTTCTTTATCCCGAGCCACCCCGGATAAAGAATCGGTTATATTATTGAGAATGGAGTGAATGTTGGGATATTTTTCTGCCAGCAGTTTCCCTAAAGCGGATACCACGTCAAGGTTTTTATCCCGGGTCACAATATTCACCATCCACTGGTCATGGGCCACGGAATGGCGCAACATGAGAAAGCGCCAGAATCCTTCATGGCTTCTGAGATGATAGGCGGGCAGTCCGGATTCTTTGATAAAGGTCCGAACATCGTCTAATATCTCATTTCCCAGGGCTGGCATAATCTCGCATTGCTTGATATCAATAACCTTATCAAAGGTGCCTGGCACATGGAGGCCGATGCCAAATCCTTTTTTAATGGTCTCATCCGCAAGTTCTTCGGGCATGAGCCATCGCTGGGAAGAACAGGAAAACTCCATCTTGTTCCGATACCCGAATATCGGATCGGAAGGGATAACATCCATGACCGGAACGCCTTTTAACCTGCCGATGTGCTCAATGGATTCGGTTACATGCCTTTTTTTATACTCAAGCTGTAGATCATAGGGCAACTCCTGCCATTTGCACCCGCCGCAAAAATTACAATATTGGCATCGGCCCTTTTGTCTGAGTTCAGAGGGTTTCAAAATCTGGATCAACTTCCCTTCGGCCCAGGATTTTTTCTTTTTGGTTATTTTCACAAAGACGGTATCACCGGGCACACACCGATCAATAAACACGGGAAATCCATCGGGTTTTGCAAGCCCCTTGCCCCCAAAGGCAAGGTCAATGATCTCAAGTTCATAGGTTTTTCGTTTGCTTATAGACATATAAAATTTCATTCTTTTAAAATTATTAGGGTTAATCTGCTTTCAAAAACTTGATATTATACGGGTTTAATGACATAAAGACAAGGATGAAAACAATGGTAGAAAAAAGGATAAAAGAAATTGATTTCCAGGTAGAAGGGCTTATCCTCAAAGGAATGCTGCACCTTCCAAAAATTTTAAATCCCCCCATCGTGGTGGGATCCCACGGTCTGGAAGGCAGTAAATCCTCTGCCAAGCAAATGGTTTTGTCCCATCTCCTGCCGAAAAACGGCGTGGCATTTTTCCGGTTTGACCATAGGGGCTGCGGCCAGAGCCAGGGCAATTTTTTAACAGACACCTCCCTTGAAAAAAGAACCCGGGACTATCTAATGGCGGTCCGCCATATTATAAATTTAAACCTCACATCCAGGCAGCTTGGGCTCTTTGGATCCAGCATGGGAGGCGCCACCTGCATCAATGCCTGGGAAAGGCTGAATCACCTTGATGTAAAAATTTGCGGAGGTGTTTTATGTTCAGCCCCGGTCCAAAGCCGGACCATCGAAAACATTCCTGTTCAATCCAATGGGAAAAGGCCTGCCCTGCCCTTAAGTTTTTTTGAACAAAACCTTCTCTTTAATCTCCTGGAAAAAACAAAATTCCTCCACAATGTATTGATTTTCCACGGAGATGCCGATGAGGTGGTACCGGTTTCCAATGCCCATGATATATACACCCGGATGCAGTCTCCCAAACAAAAGATCATCCACAAGGGCGGAGATCACCAGATGACATCAAAACAACACCAGGCACAGTTTGCAAGTCAAGTTGTGGAGTGGTTTACAGGCATTTTCAAAGCCAAGTCCCCGGTACAATTAAAAAAAATTTAATGATCCATTAATCTACGCATCAACACTTCCAGGGCAGTGGCAGCAAACATCCGCTTGTTCCTTGCCCTGTTCCCAAAATTAAAAATATATTGCCTGGCCGTTTCAACCCCGGGCCCTGCAATACCGATGCAGACCGTTCCCACGGGCTTATCAACGGTGCCGCCTGTGGGACCTGCAATGCCGGTGGTTGAAATACCCCAATCTGTATTACCTGCTTTTTTTACACCCACAGCCATTTCAAGGGCGGTCTGTTCATGGACGGCACCATGGGTCTCAAGGGTATTTTGTGCAACACCGAGAATATCCATTTTGGCATCATTGGAATAGGTGATGGCCGAAAAGAGAAAATAGTCTGAACTGCCGGCGACATCGGTGACAAGATTTGAAATCAGACCGCCTGTGCAGGATTCGGCAATGGCAAGGGTGAATTTTTTTTCTTTTAAAAGCCTTCCCACCTCCTGTTCAAGGCTTTGCCCACTGGAGGAAATCACCTTGTTCTCAAGGCGCGAAATGGCCCATTCCCGGGCAGCGTCCATCTGCTCGACCATGGTATCACGGCAGCCCTCCCCCTCCAAGGGACAAACGATCTTGACCTCAATGAAGGGAAATTTTGCCCGAAATCCCAGGTTCATCCAGGGGAATTTTGCGTCAAACCCTTTCAAAAGTGCTCCCACCCGAGATTCCGGCAACCCGAAAATCGTAAGTCTCTCAATAAAAATTTTTCTTGTAAGGCCAAAGATATCGGACAGTTTTGGTTTGACCTCCTCTTCAAACATCGCCTTCATTTCCGAGGGCACCCCGGGCATAAAATAGAAGGTACATTGATCCAGGGACAAGGTAAATCCGGGAGCAGTTCCGTTCCGATTGACCAGAACCCCTGCCGATGAAGGCAGGATGGCCTGTTTTTTATTGTCCCGGGTAATTTCAAACCCCCTTTTCTCAAAATAGGCAACCATGGTTTCAAGGGCCTTGGAGTTTAACACCAACTCTTCTTTTGCAGCCCCGGCACAGGCCTTTGCGGTCAGGTCATCCTGGGTAGGACCGAGCCCGCCTGTAACCATACAAAGATCTGCTCTTTGGGCAATTTTTTCAAGGGCATGGCGTATCCCGGTTACCGAGTCTCCCACAGCCGTGATCTGTTGAACCAAAATCCCCATTTCTTTGAGTTGTTCACATAAATACCCACTATTGGTATCAACGATATCCCCCAGCAAAACTTCATCACCGGTGGACAGAATTTCAGCCATCATTTTTGTTCCTCCAGCTGATTAAAAAAAATGGCATGGTTGGAGGAAAAATAGGCTGGATTTTTCCTGAATTCCGATCCAATGGCCAGCTCTTTTTTAAATTCCTTGTTCAAAAAATTTTTCACTTTTCTCCGCTCCCAGCCCTTTGGATGGACAAAATTCGAATACAGGGACAGGTCTCCGTGATAAAATTCCCGGGTCTCCAATCCATCGGCATCTTCGCTGAATTTGGGCAAATTAAATACCGCCAGGTTCAAATAATCTATATAATCCTTGTGAAGCTTAGTATAATCAAGGGTTTTCCGGGCAGCTGCTTCATCCTCAAAACTGGTGCCGAACAAAAGATAAACATAGGTTAAAATCCCAGCTCGCTTAAGATTTTTCAAGGTGATGGAGGCCATCCCAAGATCCGTCCCCTTGTTCATCAGTTCGAGCACCTTCTGGTCCCCGGATTCAAGACCCAGCTTGAGCATTTCGCATCCGCTTTTTTTAAGGGACCGGCAAAAATCAAGGCTTAAAAATTCCTTTTCAAAGCGCACAAACCCATACCATTTAAAGCCCAGCTGGGTTGTGGACAATGCCCTTAAAAATGCCGGGGTAACGGCATTGTCGATAAAATGAACCGTGTCAGGAGAATATTGACGGTTCATTTTTTTTAAATCTTCCAGGGTCTTTGCCGCCCGCTGGGTTGAATAGGGGCGGGTTTCCGCCCGTTCAGGACAAAAGCGGCATTTACTCCAATAGCAGCCGATGGATGCCCTGAAGGGAAGAATGGTTCCCGGCGCCAGGTAGGCGTGATTCTTTGCAAATCCATAGTCCGGGACATAATGTTTTTTACGGGTGCCAGGCACCCCGAAAAGCGCCAACAGGGGCTGCTCCCCCTCCCCTTTTATCATTACATCTATCAAGTCAGAAAACGGATTAGAAGACGAATCACCAAAATTAGGCCGACTCATCCAGGAAGAGACCAGCCCTCCGCCCATGACCAGTTTTTTGTCCCTAAAATTTGCCCTTATCCAGCCAGCCAGGGCAAAACTGACAAGGGCCTGGTTCAAATAACAAAGGGAAATCCCTACAAACTTTGAATCAGATGCAAGAATCTGGGGTCGAATCTCCTGTTCAAAAAACGGGAAAAACGGATTTTGGTTAAAGGCGGCAGCACTCGTCAAAAGATCCTTGCTTGCAACAGAAGAAAGCTGGTTATCGGAATAATCGCTCAGGCTGATCTTATACCTGCTCTGGTCCACGGATATGGACAACAGTTTGTTCAAATCATAGACCCGCTGGTGATACCGGTCCACATTTGTATATAAGCCAGTGGTTTTCAGATCCGATAAAAGGGTATTCCTGTTTTTCAATGCCCGCCGAGACCAGGAGTCCCGGGCATCCAGGTCTGATTGAATTAAATACAACAGTCCTTCAATACTGGCATCATAAACTGTACATGGCAGTCCATGGGTTTTTAAAGCAGCCGCCAACAAGGCCACCCCGGCCGGTGGCTCACAGGGTTTTGCAACCGGGGGAAAAATGAGCAACATAAAGGTTTTATCCGTAATAATGGGTTAAATTTCTTAGAACGTATCATATTTGCACTAAATCCACACTGGGAATTTTGCCAATACCTCACAACACAAAATCCTTTTCCCCTGGCTTTTTGTTTCTACTGATAGAAACATTTGTATTGACAAATTATCTCAAATCATTTAAATCTATTCCATAAAAGGCTGCATATAAACACAAGATGCATGCCTTTTTTTATTTTGGCCCAATTAGAAACAAGACCCCTAGGAACGAGACCATGATTTTAGAACAATTTCCCAACAAAGAGAAATTCATCGAACTTGCCAAGTCCGCCAATGTTATTCCTGTGTGCACCCGGGTGTTAGCCGATACAGACACCCCGGTTTCTATTCTGCAAAAATGCTATAACAAAAACAAAGAATGCTTTTTACTGGAAAGTGTGGAAGGCGGGGAAAGATGGGCCAGGTACAGCTTTTTAGGCGTTTCTGCCTTTGGCACCGTCAAAATATTCAAAGACCATGTAGAAATTGCTACCCGGAACAATCAGGAGAAGATCCTTCATAAGAATGATCCTTTAGGGGTGATGCGCGAACTGATCAATGGATACACCCCTGCTGATATCCCCGACCTTCCCAGGTTCTGGAGCGGGCTCACCGGATATTTCACCTATGAAATGGTCTCTTTTTTTGAAGATATCCCGGTAAGCTTGCCCGAAGACACTCCCTACGGGCATTTTATTATTCCGAATCTTATGGTCATTTTTGATAACGTGAAACAAACCCTTACCTGTGTGAAAATCTGCTACCTGCTCGGGGCATCAGGAGAATCTGATCCCGATAAATCTGATCCATATAATCCGGGCAAAGCCTATGACAGCGCGAAAGAGGATCTTGCCACCCTTGTGGAGACCCTTCACCAGCCCTTTGAAAAACCGGTTCATGAGCGAGTGCCCGATGTCAGCTTTACGCCCCAGACACCAGCGGCCCAATACCTAAAAGGCGTTGAAACCATAAAAGAACATATTGTGGAGGGTGATATTTTCCAGGCGGTTTATTCCCAGCCCTTCTCCTGCAAGTCCTCCATAGATCCCATCCTCATATACCGGGCCCAGCGGTACATCAACCCGTCCCCCTATATGTTTTTCATGAATTTTTCCAATACCGTTATTGCCGGATCTTCCCCTGAAACCATGGTGCGTCTGGAAAACAAAATTGCAACCCTCCGGCCCATTGCCGGTACAAGGCCACGCGGTGCCACGGAACAGCAGGACCGCCGTCTGGCCGATGAACTCTTGAATGATGAAAAGGAAAGGGCAGAACATATCATGCTCATTGATCTAGGCAGAAACGACCTGGGCAGGATCGCCGAGGCCGGCACCGTCCAGGTCACCGATACCATGGTCATTGAACGCTATTCCCATGTCATGCACCTGGTCTCCAATATCACCTGTGATTTAAAACAGGACTGCGACGCCTTTGATCTGTTCAAGGCCACATTTCCCGCCGGCACCCTGTCCGGGGCCCCAAAAATACGGGCCATGGAAATCATCTCAGAGCTTGAAAATCATCCCAGAGGGGTTTATGGGGGTGCGGCCGGATATATTTCCTTTACCGGCAACATGGATTTTGCCATTACCATCCGCACGGCTGTCATGGAAAAAGGCACCCTCACCGTCCAGGCCGGTGCCGGAATTGTCCATGACTCAGACCCTCAAATAGAACTTGAAGAGTGCAAAAACAAGGCAAAGAGTGTGGAAATGGCCTTAAAGCTTGCCCTTTCAAACATAAACGGAGGCAGATAAATGCAGGTAGCCATTATTGACAATTATGATTCTTTTACCTTTAATCTGGTCCACTATATTCTCCACACCGGGGCCAAGGTGGAAGTTTTCAGAAATGACAAGATCAGTGTGGAAGAACTTAAAGCGCTAAACCCGCAGGCCATTGTGATTTCACCCGGCCCTGGAAGACCTGAAGATGCCGGGGTTTCCCTGGATATTGTCAAACATTTATCGGGTATTATCCCCATTCTCGGGGTATGTTTGGGCCACCAGACCATTGCCCAGAGTTTCGGAGGGACCATCATCCATGCCAAAAAAATTATGCACGGCAAAACCTCCATGGTCCAGGCCGACGGAGAGCATATTTTTTCCGGGATGAAAAACCCCTTTTCCGTGATGCGCTATCATTCCCTGGCCGTCCGGGAACAAGATTTGCCCGAATGTCTTGTGGTAACGGCCAGGACCGAAGACGGTGAAATCATGGGGATCCGCCACAAATTCCATCCCACCCAGGGCGTGCAGTTTCACCCGGAATCCTTCATGACCACCGTGGGGAAACGGCTGATCCGCAACTTTATCAAAGGAGTATGACATGAGTTTCACTAAAAACCTTAACACCATCATCGGCGGCCAGGACCTGGATCAGGATCAAATGGCGTCCATGCTCACCGACATATTTTCAGGCGAAATAAAAGATGCCCAGATCGGCGCTTTTATGGCAGCCCTGGCCACCAAGGGGGAAACCTTTGAAGAACTGGCAGGTGCAGCACGTGCCATGCGCAGAAAGGCAGTCCGAATCCAGGCCCTGTCTAAAAACGTTATTGATATCGTTGGCACCGGCGGGGATGCCTCTGGATCATTTAATATTTCAACCACCACCGCTTTTGTTGTTGCCGGTGCCGGTGCAACAGTTGCCAAACACGGCAACAGAAAAATTTCAAGCAAATGCGGCAGTGCTGATGTTTTGGAAGCCCTGGGCGTAAATTTGAATGCAGACCCTGAAATTGTGGAGGAGGCCATCAACGACATCGGCATTGGCTTCATGTTTGCCCCCTTGTACCACGGGTCCATGAAATATGCGGGCAAGGCAAGACAGGACTGCGGCATCCGCAGCATCTTTAATATGCTGGGGCCCCTTACCAACCCGGCGGCTGCCTCCTGCCAGGTCCTGGGCGTCTATGCCCCGGCCTTGACCGAAATGTTTGCCCGGGCCCTGAAACTGCTCGGGGTGGAACGCGCCTTTGTGGTCCACGGCCACGACAGCATGGACGAAATTACCACCACCGCTATGACACGGATTTCGGAACTTAAGCACAATGCCATTAAATCCTATGACCTGGATCCCTTGAATTATTTTGAGGCCTATGCAGACCCCAAGGACCTGAAAGGCGGGGACGTTAAGGAAAATGCCGCCATCACCCGGGCGATCCTGGAAGGCAAAAAAGGCCCCAAACATGACATTGTCCTGCTCAATTCAGGGGTGGGTCTTGTGGCAGTAAATATCGCTGCCACCATAGAAGAAGGGATCACTCTTGCTAGGCAGGCCATTGAATCCGGCAAGGCCCTGGAAAAACTTGAACTTTTAGCACAATACACTCAGGAGAATGGTTAGATGAAAGTGGAAGGATTTTTAAAAGAAATGGTGGCAATAAAAAAAGAAGAGATTGACCGCCACAGATCAGCCACCCCTCTGAAAAGTGTTCGCAAGGACGCAGAACAGACAAAGGTGCCCACCAGTTTTTTGTCCGCCATGCAAGAGAGTACCCGGGATCATGCCGGGATCATTGCGGAAATAAAAAAGGCCTCCCCTTCCCGGGGGGATATCCTAGTGGACCTCGATGTGGAAGCCTATGTGAAAAAATATACCACGGCCGGGGCCAGTGCCATTTCCGTGCTCACGGAATCCGTTTATTTCAAGGGCAGCCTCACAGACCTTACACTTGCCTGCAAGGCCACGGATTTGCCCGTATTGAGAAAAGATTTCATCATCAACGACTACCAGATTTTTGAGGCCAAACGATCCGGGGCAGCCTCCATACTGCTCATCACCACCCTGCTCTCCCCCAGACAGCAGGCTGACTACACAAGCCTTATCCGGGATCTTGGTATGGAACCTCTGGTGGAAATCAATTCCGAGTGGGAATTTGAACAGGCCTACACCTCGGGGGCAAGGGTGGTGGGAATCAACAATCGTAACCTTCAAACCCTTGAAACCGACCCCACCATTGCCAAGCGGGTGGTCAAAATTTTCCCCGAAGATATCATTCCCGTGGAAGCATCCGGCATATCTTGCCGGCAGGACATAGAAAAAGGGCTGGAGGAGAAGATTTTTAATTTCCTGGTGGGGGAAAGCATTGTCAGGGCAGAAGATACTAAAGCCTTTATCCAAAGCCTTTGCCAACCAACAGATGCCAATTGACCCACTCAAACCATAATCGGTAAAACAATAATTGGGCAAAAGAAACCATGGAAAGAACAAAATTTACCCTTCCTCCCCACCGGCCCCTGATAAAAATCTGCGGCCTGACCCAACCGGACAATGCCCTGGACTGTGTCCGTGCCGGGGCAGATGCCATTGGCCTTGTTTTTTTTGACAAAAGCCCGAGAAACATCTCCACGGAAAAAGCCCGGGCCATCACAAGGGTGCTGCCCGGCCATGTCCTGACCTGCGGGGTCTTTGTGAATGAATCCTTTGATTTTATCATGGAGCGGGCTGAACGTTGTCATCTCACAGCGGTTCAACTCCATGGCCAGGAATCCCCAAAGCTTGTGGAAAAACTGGCAAAAGAAAATCTATTGGTGATCAAGGCCCTGTTTGCCGTCAAAAAACCAGATTTTTCAGATGCACGCCTTTTTACTGCGGCTTCTTTTTGTCTGGTGGAATACGGTAAAGGGATTCTTCCCGGGGGCAATGCCGAGACCTGGGATTATGGCGTGTCAGCCCAGCTGAACACCCGGGTCCCCCTGATGCTGGCCGGCGGGCTCTCCTGTGAAAACATCCGGCAAGCCATCTGCCTTGCAAATCCTTCGGCAGTGGATGTCTCTTCCGGGGTTGAAAAAACCCACGGGTTCAAGGATATAAAACGAGTGACCGCCTTTATTCGCATGGCAAGACCTGCCTGACAGGAAGAACAAATAAAAAGCCATCTTGTAACCAGACTGAAGCCTCCTGAATCGGTTCAATCTATAATAGATAAAAAGGCAACACGCCCTAATTACAAAAAGAAAATCAGGGCGTGTGTTTTTACTTGGAATACTTATTTTTCATCCACTGGGTATTCGGCCCGGAACCATCCCCGCCATCCGCCCTTTAAGGCATGAACATCCGTGTACCCCTCAGTCATGAGTTTTCGTGCCAGACTGGCACTGGTGGCTTCATTCGGTCAGGCGCAGTATAAGACCAGTTTTTGGTTTTTGGAGTATTTATCTTTCCAAGCCATGAATTGCCCAGGATCTGCTCGGTGGGCATCCTTGATTTTAAATTCAGAAGATCCCCAGTCCCTTCCTTGGCGGGCATCCAGAATGGTGAGTTCCCCCTTATCCATCCAGTTCTTCAGGGTCTCCTTGGTGATGACAGAGACAGAAGCCGCCCCTGAATACGAAGAGAAAACCAACATGGCAGCAAATGGAATAAGCAAAAATAAAAATTTTTTCATAATGAACTCCTTGGTTTAATTGTCATGATTAGATTAATCTTTTTGTCTTGATGATTTCCATGTGAGTATTAATCCTGGGAGAAGAAAACAAACACCGGTCAGGGTAATTATGGATGTCGTGAGGTTGGGCAAAGAATATGGGTACCACCCCTTGTTTCTTGATCCATTGGGGCAGCAAAACCCCTTATGGTCCATGGCAGATAAACCACAAGCTGCCCTAAACGTGACATAAGAAAATCGGTTTCTCCAACTTTTTGGTTCAGGGTTTGGTAATTTTCAGCATGGATGAAAAAAACAACCATGGACCCCAGTATCAGGCCCAGCCCTGTCCAGCCAGCCTTCCCCACAATATTTCCCAGCAAAGCCAGGGTATCAGGAGAGAGCATGATGCCCATGGCCCAGGCAATGGGAATTGCTTTGGTAAAGAATGTGTTGGTCTTTGTTCCCATTATTTTTCCTTTTGTTATGGGAGAATCTCTTGCCTGTTATCTTTTTTCTTATTTCCCTTTCTTAGTCGCAGAAAAAAAGCAAACCTTACATAGATAATCCAAATGATATGATATACATCTCTTTTAGGCTGGCTTTTTAATCAGCTCGGTTGTGCATACAACGAACTATAAATTATATCACAACGTGGTATAGATCAAGATAAAAACATCAGGTGGGACTTACTTTCAATATATTTGCGGGGTACTCAAGTATTGTTAGCCTGTCAAAAGTATTCGGAACCTATAATAGTTTACGATACCAATCCAATTGTGAATTCTTTGGGTGGTTATAGCATTTGATAAAAATATGCAGTTATGGCACTATTTACCAATGCTGAAATAATGAAATTGAAAGGATTTACTGAGTAACGGTTCCCATCTTTCTTGATTTAATTGAGGGTACATCTCTTGGGATTTTGGCGACATGCCAGCGAGCTAAAACCAGTTCCTTGTATCCAAACCAATAATTTTGTTGGAACAGATGAACAAATAGGATGAAATTTATGACCAATCAAATTGGGTACACAAAAAAAATAGGAAAAAGTATCTGGGTATTATTTTGTTTATTATGTATCATGGCCATCGGTTGCATTTCGGGCTCTAACATTACTTCGGGAATAAGTTCGCCTAAAGACGGTTTTATTAATTGCGGTGAAAAACGACCCGAAATTTGTACTATGGAATATGTTCCTGTTTGTTCTGAACTAGCTGATGGTACTCGGAAAACCTACAGCAATGCCTGTAGCGCTTGTTCTGATAAAGATGTTGTAAGATATCAGGTCAATCCATGTCTGTAATCCTCAATGACAGGATTAATTAACATGAAACAAGATGGTGGATTAATCAGGAACTGGCAACTTCATCACCTGACTTTACCAGACATAGAAGGTTTCGAGGAACAATTTTTAACTACTTTCCCCAGCGCTTTGCTTGATCCTGGACCTCTGAAGTTCAGTGGTACGGTTGTTGAAGATTCAGCAGGTAGATATAAACCTGGATGGCACATGATCTCGTCTTATATTTGTTCAATTGATAGGGTAAGAGGGGTTATTGAAACAATGAATACCATTTACAAAGTTATTGATGAGGGCAATGATGAGCTGCCGGATATGGGTAACGATATTTTAAACGTTTTATACAAAGATCCAAAATAATAATAAAGCGATTGCTTTATCAACGAGTACTAAATGAAAAATTTTGACGGTGGGCGATATCTTCTTTAAAAATTTAAGAATAGCCACCAAGAACTGGGCCAGGTAGCTTGTGCCTGGCCCAAGTTTATCAGCATCATGAAGAACATCAGGATCAATATCAACAGCAGCACGAAAAACTATATTATTATTATTATTATTATTAACAACAGCGAGAGCAAGAACGGCAGAGACAATAAAGATTTGGAACAACAAGGTCAAGGTAATATTTTTATTCAGGATTGATATGATCCGACATGTCCGACAGATTGATTTCCAGTTGACCTTGTTTTTCTATTTTCAAGGCTCGATTCCGAAAGTCACCCTCGTCTATTTTTTCCTTTACCCAAAGGTGCCAGGCGTCTTTTGGGGAAGCAACAATAGCATCAAATTTTTTCGCCTGATCGAATTGGCTAAGGGCTTCATCAGCAATCCAAACACAGCAATTACATTTTTTTCCATCACTTTCGAGAATCTTAAAAAAATAACGAAAAATTTTACTTCCAGGTTTTAGCCCTTCTTCCCTTCCTCACTCACCCCCAAACTTTGAAGCTCAAGTGAAAGTTGAGCCTTGGTCCTGTTCTGTCCAGCATACCCATTGAGACGGGTAGCGGCCGTTGAATCCACAAGGTCTGCATGGCGTGTATAAAATTTATCGAGAAAATGCTTTAAGGCTATTGTTCCAATAATACGTTGGATTTAGGCTTCAAGGGCCTGTAGCAAAAGCGAGTTTCCGTTATTTTCAAATCTATTTGGCATGGCAATAATATTGCCTGGAAGTTCCCAGCGAGTTTTAAATAATTCTGAGAATTCCTCAACGAGTTTGTCACCGTTAAATATTGTGCCAAAGGTTTTGTGATCTCTCATCGAAAGATAATAGGGCAGTAACGCACCGATTGAACCAAATTCTTTGGGTAGTTTGCTCCTGCC
>Ga0307929_1000855_pt1 | contig 26908 bp, 23 predicted proteins | sample AceLakmetage1330_FD_203160 | JGI IMG/M metagenome (GOLD analysis project Ga0307929, IMG submission 203160) | Saline water microbial communities from Ace Lake, Antarctica - #1330 | ecosystem: Environmental > Aquatic > Non-marine Saline and Alkaline > Saline | place: Antarctica: Ace Lake...
AGCAGGGTTTGTTCAACCTGGCTTGTGTCTGCGTCCACCGGCCAGATGTTTTCTGCAAGTCTTCTGTGGAGAACAATCTCTTTTTTTGTGCGGCTGAAAAATTCCGAACTTTGCTTCACCAGCCAGTTAAGGTCAATTGTCTTTACATTCCGCGCTCCCCCCTTGGCAAGCCCCAGAAGTTGGCGAGTAAGCCCGGACCCGCTCCTGACATATTCTTCAACCGTTTTTAACTTCTCATGATGTCGTTGTCCCAGACCCTTCTCTAATAGCATCAGGGATACGTTCCCCTGGATTGCCATGAGAAGATTATTGAAATTATGCGCGATTCCTCCCGCAAGCGTTCCCAGAGCCTCCATCTTTTTTGCCTGTACAAGTTGTTCAGCCATCCTCAGTTTATCTGTAACATCGGTTAAAATGATAATGGTTGTGGAAAGGTTGTCATTAACCACAGGAAGGATGCTGAGCGAAATTTTATGACTATTCAAGGTTATTGGGGAGCCACGAAAAATCGGTGTGGGATTTTGCGGTATCTTCGCGACCATTTTCTCGATCTCTGCACACTCCTTGCCGGTGAGAATATGGGAAATAGGGATCCCAAGCAGCTTTTCTTCGGGTATTCCCACTAACGAGATTGCTTTTGCATTCGCGTAAATAATTTTACTACTGGAAGTTACTTCTATGATACCATCCGACATGGTTTCCAGAATGGTTTCAAAATGTCTTTTTACGGATAGGAGTTCTTCGGTGATAGCCCTTGCAGAGTTGAATTTTCCTCCTATCACTTTCCCCGAAGCGCACCTGGAGGCTGCAGTATCAGGATTTTCAATGACGAAAAGGATGTTGTCAGCCATTTCCGCAATAGGCCCTTTGGCTATGCACGCGTCTACTCCGATTTCAGCGAGATTGATTTTTTCTTCCGCAACCGTGCTTGACAGGATAACGACATACGTTTTACTTAGTCTTTCCATGCCTCTAATAATCTTACACATTTTGATGCCACTGATATTGGGCATGACCATGTCTACGAAAATGATGTCGGGAGTATGGGTTTTGAGAATATCAAGAGCGGAAATGCCATCTTTTGCGGTTAGGACGACGTACTGGTCGCTCGGGAGTAAATCGACCACAAACTCCAAAATAAGTACGTCGTTATCAATGACTAAAATCTCTTTCATCGTATACTTGTCTCCCTTTACTGGTAGGTCACTCTGAACACTTCTTCCACAGTGGTTACTCCCTCTAACAATTTTCTTGCACCATCCTGACGCAATGTGGACATTCCCTGTTTTATTGCCAGCCTCTTTATGGCATTGGAGTCTGGAGTTTTCAAAATGAGATTCTTGATCTTTTCATCCAGGACCATGATTTCAAAAATTCCGGTCCTGCCTTTGAATCCCGTATTCAGGCACGCTGAACAGCCCCTTCCACGATACACCTCTTTCCCTCTCAGCATTTCCGGGCTGATTCCGATATTTTGAAGGGTCTCCGGATCTGGTATATAGGACTCTCTGCAATTTTCACAAATAACACGGACCAGCCGCTGAGCTATGATGGCGGTTACTGAAGACGTAACCAGAAAAGGTTCAATGCCCATATCAATAAGCCGCGTAACGGCGCTTGCCGAATCATTGGTGTGAAGGGTAGAAAAAACCAGATGGCCCGTCAAGGCTGATTGAATGGCAATTTCGGCGGTCTCCAGGTCTCTGATTTCACCCACGAGGATTACATCGGGGTCCTGTCTTACGATGGAGCGAAGTCCTTTAGCAAACGTGAGACCGATTTTGGAATTTGCCTGGATCTGGCCAATATTATCGATCTGGTATTCGATGGGATCTTCTATGGTGATAATATTAATGTCTGTTTTATTTATTGTGGACAGGGCGGCGTAAAGGGTCGTAGTTTTTCCGCTTCCCGTGGGTCCTGTTACAAGAATAATGCCGTGAGGCGTCCTGATGAGTTCATCAAAGCGGTCCAGACTTCCTTCAGGCATACCGAGATCGGTGGCTTTCAGCAAAACCTTGGTTTTGTCTAACAATCTCAGCACTACCCTTTCTCCGAAAGCTACCGGGATGGTGGAAACCCGGATATCTACGTTTTTATCGGCGATTCTGATCTCTATGCGGCCGTCCTGAGGCAGCCTCTTTTCCGCAATATTCATGCTGGCCATAATTTTTATGCGGGAAATAAGAGCCGATTGAATATGCTTCGGGGGCGAAAGCATATCGTAGAGAATTCCGTCCACACGATATCGAATTTTCAGTTTGTGGTGCGAATGTTCAATATGAATATCACTGGCCCTCGCTTTGACGGCCTGGGAAAGCATCAGGTTTACGAGTTTTACGACTGGTGCATCGCTCGTGTTTTCGAGGAGGTCTTCCGTGTCCCCGATTTCGGACAGTATCCTATCCGCGTCCTCTTCGTGCATGTCTTCAATAACCCGTTCAGCCGAATCACTGTTCATGTCGTAGGCGAAATTGATAATGGAAAGAATGTCTGAATAAGGGGCAAGAACAATGTCAGGGTTGTCCATGTCCAGGAGTACACCCAGATCATCCAGTGGTTGAAAAAACAAGGGGTCATTGATGGCAATGATCATCCCATTTGCATTTTTGATGGGGGCCATCCTGTATTTTTTTAAAAACTGGATAGGGATTTCCCTGGCAAATTCGGTGCTGAGCCCTTCGAGAGGAAGTGAGGGGGTTACCGGGATCTGAAACTGGATTCCCAGGGCATGGAGCAGGTCCGATTCCGTGATCTTTTCCTGACGGATCAGGATTTCCCCGATCCGACCGCCTTTCTCTTCCTGTATGCGCAGGGCGTCCACAACAGCATCTTCCTTGAGGTGACATTCCTTTTTCAGAATTTCGCCCAGCAATATATGTTCCATGGTCGCGCCTATTTGCCTTCGCCCTGGGCTGGGTCTAGTGACCCGGGTTTCTTGTACATCTTGATAACCCCTTCTTTTATTCTATCAATATGGTCTTTTTTATCGTGATAAATTGTTTGCGCCTCAAGAGGATTTTCGATGATCCTCGGGGTGAGGAAAACAAAGAGGTTCGTTTTTTCCCTCTTTTTCGTGGATGATCTGAAAAGCCAGCCTAGAAGTGGGATACCTCCTAAACAGGGTACGCTGTATTCAATATCGGTTGTGTCATCTCCAATCAAACCGGCAATAACGATTGTATTCGCATCCTTAACGATTACGGTTGTCTGTGCCATTCGCTTATAAGTAGCTGGAAGGCCACTCGTTATGTCTCCGGTTGAAATCAGTCTGGTGATTTCCTGGAATATTTTAAGTCTGACATGCCGTTCCGTACTGATCTGTGGCGTAACTTTGAGCGTTACTCCCACGTCTTTGAATTGGTAGTTCGTGTAGTTTTGCTGTGCATCTGTGATGTTTTCGCTGGTGATATAGGGGATATTTTTTCCCACCATGATTTCGGCTTCTTCGTTGTCTGTAGTGAGGATCTGAGGCGTTGAAAGAATATTGACATCCTGATCCTGTTGGTACGCGCTGACAACAGCTGCCAGATTGGGGAATTGTATCCCTGCGATTTCAATGGCTTCACCGATGACACCAAGAGAAAAGCCTGCGGGAAGGGTGCCAGTGGCCAGACCTGCGATATTTTTAAATCCAGAGCTGCTCGATCCCCCAAAAATCGCCCCGTCCTTTCCACCTGCGGACACGGACTTGGCCGCCTCCCATTCAACGCCTAATTGGAAGTCCTTATTTACGTTAACTTCCATGATCAATGCCTCTATATAGACCATGAGTCTCGGAATATCCAGTTTCTGAATGACCTCCTCCAACACGAGATAGTCATCTTTCCCTGCCATGATAACGAGAGAATTGGTAGATTTATCCGCAACAATCCGTGCTTCTTTTGAAATCAGGGGAGCTTTTCCTTTAGTGGTTTTGGCATCCTTTTTTGAAGGGAGAGATGTCAGGACCTTTGTGAGGTCTTCGGCATTGGCGTGTTGAAGGTAATAAACCCGAATGTCTCCCTCCCCCCTGGGGGGTTCTTTATCGAGCATTTTTACCAGGTTGACAATCCTCACGGTAGAATCTTCCGAGGCCAGCAATATAAGGGAATTTGTCCTTTCGTCCGGAACAATATTGATCGTATCCTGTGTTTTAGAGGTGTTCTTCTTCCTGACGCGGCTCTGTTGAAATAATGCATTTACGGATTTTGCCAGGACACTTGCATCCGCATATTTGAGGGGCAGGACGGTAATCTGCTCCCCGACCCCTTCTACATCAATGGCCTGGGTGATTCTTAATAACCGTTTGATGTTGGATAGTACGTCCGTGACGATCAGCGTTCGAGTAGGCCCATAGGCGACCATGATGCTGTTTTTGGAAATCAACGGGGTAAACAGTTTTTTGAGTTCGTCCGGGTCTGCATATTTTAACGGGATGAGCTGGGTTACGACTTTGTCCTTTGCATCCACAGCGCCCCTTTTTAATAGGGTTTCAACGTTCATGCTTCTGGCTTGCACCGTAGGTACGATTTTTGTAATGCTTCCCGCTGGTACCGCGGTATATCCGTGCACGGCAAGAACAGATTCAAAGACCTTGTAAGCTTCTTTAACGGAAATCTTTTTGGGCGAAATAATGGTGACTTTGCCCCGGACGGCCTTGTCTATGACAAAGTTCTTCCCTGTTAGTTCACTGATAAATTTGATGAAAATAGGAATGTCCACACTATCAAAATCAATCGTAACATAGGCTTCTTCCGGAACTTCCCTCCCTGCAGTTGATTTCCTGCTTTTGATTTCCTGATCCTTTTTTCCCATGGACGTCGCGTCCGATTTTGAGATTCTTTGACCGTTCGGAGGAGGTTGTATGGGAGTTGGTACGGCCTGTGTTTTTGGAGGAGAGGCCTTTATTGTGGATGTCTTCTCCGGTTTAGCCATTGTACCGGTGTTGGTTGTGGAAACCTTTTGGGATTTTTGATCGACAGGAGACGGGGCAGGGGTTATCCCGTCTTCTCCTGACACGCGGGCGCCGAAGGCGGAGGGGATACTGTTCAAAAACAGGAACGCTGCATACAGCAGGACCAAATACGCGATTTTTCGAATTTTTATCTGATTTCTTATGGGTGTCATTAATTATCTCAAATTTTTATATTCCTGGTCATGACAGTTTTTGCAGGCATCCGATCCCACGTATGTTTTAATGCCTTTGTCTTCCGCATACGTTCCCCTCCATCCAAAAAGGATTATACAGGACACGAGGAAAGAAAAGGCTGCAATTCCAATGGTTTTTTTCTTCATAGCTGCCCCTTTTTCGATAAAGTTATTGTTCCTATCTTTTCAGAAAGTTATGGGGTACGGATTGAAAATGTGCTGATTAGGATGCCGTTGTGGAAACCCAATGTCATCAAAGCATGCTGCCTGTAGGCGCCATGTTGTCCGCCGGTGGCGTGCCTGTCTTTTTTCGAATTTTTTTCCTTTCGCACCTCTCCGATTTTTCGATGGAGTTACAAAACATTTGTATCCAGCCTTTCTTCACTACTTCCGTATTCCCTTTGTAGTTATTGAAGAAACCGCATTTTTCCAAAAGTTCGCAAGCATCAGACAATGTAATCTCCTCTCATACCAGATTTTTCCATTGTGCAGCAGTATTAGAAAGCAGCGTGGTATTGTTTCCTTTTAAGGATAGTCAAGAATACTATCGCTTAAACCTACTATTCCCTTAGAATGAACTCACAAAAATTCCATATTTTATAATCATTCACAAGATTTGTAAAGTTAAGCTTTCAGCTTTCATCGATTCTTATAACCATCTGTATTGTTTCGTTTTGGCCCGGATGGAAATGCCCCCCAAAAAACATCTTTTAAAAAAATCTTGACACATTAAGTAATTTTCACTAACTAATTTAACATGCTGAATTACAGCTATATAATTATTAATATATTTTTCAAGGTAAATATTACTAACCCGAAGTTAGTGCTTCTTTTATTCGAAGTGGACGGCTTCGGGGAATTTGGAGGGACGGTAGCATGGTATACACGGATATAGAGGTTCACACGAAAGGGGCCGTCAATACGGTTACTTTGAATCGCCCGGAACTGATGAACGCTTTAAATAATAATGTCATCTTTGAGCTTATCGATGCTCTTCGTATGGTTGAACTCGAAAAAGAGATAAAGGTTGTTGTGCTGCAGGGTGCAGGAGGGAATTTCAGTTCAGGCGCCGACCGGGCGCTTTTTACGGAAGATCATTCTTCTCCTGAATGGCTAGAAGGGATGCGCCATTTTGCCCGACTTGTTCGAAAACTTCGCGAGATTCCTCAGCCGATTGTTACCAAAATCGAAGGCGTAGCTATGGGGGCCGGATCAAATCTTGCGCTTGCCGGTGATTTTGTTATTGCAGCCCATAATATGCGGTTCCGTGAAAATTTTATCCATATCGGGGTTATTCTTGATTCCGGTGGTACCTATTTTCTTCCCAGGCTTGTGGGAATGGCCAAGGCGAGGGAATTGGCTTTTCTTGGGGAAGAGATCGACGGCAGGCAAGCCGCTTCCATGGGACTCGTATATAAGTCCGTTTCAGAGGAAGACATAGATCGTGAAACCGAGCTTTTGGCCAACACCCTGGCTCAGAAATCCCTCTCTTCCCTTTCTCTCATTAAAGGGGGTTTGGAAGAGAGTTTTAATAAGAGCCTCAAGGAAATCCTGGAATGGGAAGCGGCCCACCAGGCCATCATGCTCAGAACAAAGGAGCATCGGGACATCGTTCAATTTCTTAAAACAATGAAGAAGTGAAAAGAGGTAAAATGAATGAAACCCTTCGACCTCGGAAGTCCGCGAACGGAGAGAAATCTCGTCCGTTTCCGCCGGGGCGTATACGAATAGCCGATGCATTGAGGTTCCTCCTTGAAAAGAAGGATTTCAGCGCCATTACCACCGCTGAAATTGCAGGAACCGCCGGAGTTACGGAAGCATTGATATACAAATATTTCAAAGACAAAAGAGACCTTCTCTACCAAGTCCTTCGAGAATACCTGGAAAGTTATGATGCCCAGTTCATCACGGATGTGAAAGGTATCAAAGGAGCCCTTAATAAACTGAGACGGCTTTTGTGGTCTCATATAAATGTGTATGCCACAGACCGCGTTTTCGCCAAGATTCTACTTGTACAGGTAAGGAGTTTCTCAGATTACTACAGCAGTGACCCATACAGGCTGGTGAAAAAATACAGCAATGTCCTTCTGGAAATTATTAAAGAGGGAATGGAAAGCGGAGAGATCAGGAACGATATCGATCCGGGGACCATAAGACAGGTGATCTTAGGGGCTCTTGAACATGTATGCCTGACAAGCATTGTGTTTGATCGCGATATTTCCCCGGATGAACTGAGCGAAAACCTGTGCGAACTTATCTTTAAAGGCATAGAGAAGGGAGGTTAACGGTATGGGAGAATGGATGGACGGCTATTTGACAAGGCTTTCGGAAGCCCGTGCCCAAAATCTATCCGGTGGTGCAAAAGAACATGAAGCACTTCAACACGGGCTGTGTAAGCTTACGGCGAGAGAACGAATTTCCATGGTCGTCGATTCCGGAACCTTTGAAGAAATAGGATCTCTTGTAACAGATACCCGCCGCCCCTTCGATGGAAAAAAAAGGTCTGCCCCTTCGGACGGAGTGATTATGGGAGTTGCCAGAATTGAGGGGCGGATCGTGGCACTCTATTCCCTGGACTTTTCGGTCATGTCCGGCTCCCTTGGAGACCAGGGGGCATGGAAGCTGGTGGATCTAACGAAGATGGCAGGGCAGAATGGCATTCCCTTGATCGGCATAATCGACTCGGGAGGGGAGAGGCTTAGTATGAAAGATGGGGATTCAGGTTTCAACGGCCTGGGCCGCCTTCTTAAACACACCTGTTTTTACTCTGGAGTCATTCCGAGAATTACCCTTCTACTAGGTCCATGCACGGGGCTGCTTTCCATCCTTCCTGTTCTGACCGATTTCGTTATCATGAATGAACGCGCGGCATTTCTCTGGCTTGGGGGAGAAAAGAATTCGAAACCAGCGGGAACGGCTGAATTTCATATGGAAAGAAGCGGTCAATGCGACATCCTGGCATCTGATGACGAGGATGCCGTTCATTCTCTGAAAACATTGCTCGGATATCTTCCCGAAAACTGCTGGAAAAAGATCCCACAATTGAAGTCGGGGGATGATCCGGACAGAAAGGAGGAAAGTCTCCTTGATGTGATGCCGGACGATCCTAAATATACCTACGATATCCATGAAGTAATTGAAAAAATCGTCGATAATGGGGAATTCCTTGAACTGAAAGAGGAATTCGCTACTCATCTCGTGACGGGGTTCTGCAGGTTCGACGGCCGTGTTGTAGGACTGGTCGCCAATAATCCCGATGAACTCAGTGGAATTCTTGAGCCCGATTCATCGGATAAGTACGATCGGTTTATGAGGTTTTTAAATGCCTTCAACATTCCGCTGGTAACGCTGGTAGATACCACAGCATTTCCCCCGGGAGACCGGTGGGAAAGACGCGGTGTCATCAGGCATGGGGCAAAACTACTCCATTCCTATTCCCATCTTACGTGCCCGAAAATCACCATTGTTTTGAGACGTTCGTATGGAGGGGCCAATATCGTTCTGGGCTGCTCCCGAATGTTCCCGGATTTTGTCTACGCATGGCCCACGGCCGAATTTGCGCCTACGGGTCCGGAGACGGTGGTGCACGCTGTCTTTCACAAGGCCCTTGCAAAGGCAAAACAGGAGGGAAAGTATGATGCCATGTTTAACCGCTACCTCAGTATTCTTAAAGAACAGTTTTCCGTGATGAACTTAGCCAAACACTGGACTACCTACTATACGGCCCATGAGGTTATTGACCCAAGGGACACACGCCCCAGAATTATCAGGGCACTGGAGGCGGTTCAAAACAAGGTGGAAGAACTTCCGGAAAAAAAGCGATCCATCAGGCCTGCATAAAGGTTGTTATGAGATGAAGCGGATCACAATGTCCCGGTAATTGTCAACCAATTTGTCTTACCATGAAGGACATGAAGAACATGAAGAACATGAAGGGTAAAAAAAGCTTATGAAGACGTTTTTTACCCAGTTCCATGCCGGAGTGTTGGAATCGGGAAATCGCTATCGGGATTGACGCATTCAATCCGCCTTTCATTCGATACCGATCCCGATAACAATACGATAAATAACCAGCAACGAGTAACCAGCAACCAAACGAACATCTGAGGCCTACCATGACAGAAAAAATGGAAAATGCCATAGACAGGTTGAAGGCTATACACGAAAAAAATACCCTTGGGGGAGGTCTCGAACATATCGAGAGACAACATCGGCGAGGCAAACTGACTGCCCGGGAAAGGCTTGATTGCCTTCTGGATGAAGGAAGTTTCAGCGAGCTGGGTTCCTGTGTGAATACTACAGGCGCCAGGATAGATGGAAGGGAGTCAGAGGCGCCATGCGATGGGTCCGTTGTGGGTACGGGCAGGGTGGAAGGAAGAAAAATTGCAGTATATGCAAGCGATTTTACCGTCCTTGGAGGTTCCATTGGAACCCAGCACGGACTCAAATTTGTCAGGCTCATGGAAATGGCTGCATCCTGGGGTATTCCCATGGTCTGGTTGCTGGATTCTTCAGGGGGAAGACTGGGCTACAAGGATGTACCCATGGCCGGCATTGACTGGTGGTTTGCCCTGGAGTCGCGCTACTCGGGTCTGATTCCCCAAATCAATGTGCTTCTGGGACCGTGCATTGCGGGCCAGGCATATTGTCCTACTCTCTGCGATTTCCTCCTCATGAGCAGAGGAACGGCACATTTATGGCTGGGAGGGCCTAGAATGACGCAGGCTGCTACGTCCGAAAAGATTGGAGATGACGTGGGGGGCGCCGATTATCATATGGTCTACAGCGGCACGTGCGATCTGATTGGGGACAACGACAGGGAAACTATTCAAAAAGCCCGTGAACTCCTGGGGTTCCTGCCGTCCAACTGGAGGGAAAAACCTCCTTACAGAGAAACTGCCGATGATCCCGACAAAGACATAAATGACCTGGTCCGGATTGTTCCCGATGATTGTGGCGAACCTTATGACATGCATGATGTGATCCGATTGCTTGTGGATGATGGGAATTTTTATGAGATTAAGGACCAATACGCTAAGAACCTGATTACCGGCTTCTGCCGATTCAACGGCGAAACCACAGGGTTGGTGGCAAACAATCCGACAGAATCAGGAAGTATGATGGAGATTGATTCCTGTGACAAATACTACCGTTTTCTCCAGACGTTGGATGCTTACGGAATTCCGTTGGTTACTCTGGTGGATACGCCTCCCTGCCTACCAGGCGAGGAACAGGAAGCAAAAGGTCTATTAAGACATGTGGGGAAGATTATCGACCTTTATGCCACATGCACCATTCCAAAAATAAGCGTTGTTCTTCGGGAGTCCTATGGGGATGCAGGGAGCATCGTTATGGGAGGGGTGAAGGGAATGGGAGTCGATCTTTCTTATGCCTGGCCCAATGCGCGGTTTGCCATTGAGGCCTCGACCCTGGATTACCGGGAGGCATACGGGAAAGGAATTGAAGAGGATGCCCATGAAGGGTATTTGAACAGGGCAAGGGAGAAAATCGATGTCTTTGAAGCGGCCGGAAGCTGGACCGCACAGGTGGTGGACGAAATTATAGAACCGAAAGATACGCGAAAACGGATCATTGACGCCCTGGACCTTACGAGAAAGAAAACGGAAAAACTGCCTAAAAGGGCGGTGAGCCATGGGACGGGACCCACATGAATAGACTGGAGGAAAGAACCTTGCGTGAAATAGAAAAAGACAACGATCGAAAAGAAGTGAGAGCTCCCATGTCCGGGATATTTTACAGAAGTCCCGCCCCCGATCAACCGCCGTATGTGGAGATAGGGGACATTGTCAAGAAAAAGCAAGTGTTGGCGTTATTAGAGACCATGAAGGTTTTCCAGAAGGTTAAATCCCCCGCAGCAGGAAAAATTGTCGAGATTGCGGCGGTAAACGAAACCGCATTAAAAGATGAAGAACTCATGTTTGTGATTGAGGTTGAGTAGAATGTTCTCAAAGATACTCATCGCAAACCGTGGTGAAATTGCACTGAGGATAGCTCGGTCGTGCAGGGAGTTAGGGATAAAGACCGTGGCTGTGTATTCCGAAGCAGATAGGGCATCCCTCCATCTCAAACTGGCTGATGAAAGCGTGTGTATCGGTCCTCCTGATAGTCGGAAAAGTTATCTCAATGCAGAAAATATCTTCAAAGCTGCCCATGAGACCGGGGCGGAAGCCATCCATCCGGGGTACGGATATTTAGCGGAAAGCCATACCTTTGCCCTTGCCTGTTTGGATCAGGGTTTCGGTTTTATAGGCCCGACTCCGCAGAATCTGAAGATAGCCGGGGACAAAATCGTCGCTCGGGAGATGATGGAGAATGCAGGTGTTCCGGTCATTCTCGGAAGTTCAGGCCCTGTGGGGAGCATTGGGGAAGCCCGGATTGAATCGGAAAGGATAGGATATCCCGTGATGCTGAAATCAGCGGGAGGGGGAGGGGGACGCGGGATCCGAGTTTGTGAGAATGCGGATGCCCTGGCGGAAGAATTTCCCATCGCGGGAATGGAGGTACGTGCTTCGTTTGGAAACGGTGAGCTGTATGTGGAAAAATTTATCGCTGATCCTCGGCATATTGAATTTCAGATCCTCGCGGACAGAGATGGCAATACGATTCACCTGGGGGAGCGGGAGTGTACTATTCAGAGACGTTTTCAGAAGCTTATTGAAGAATCGCCTTCTCCCTTTCTTACCTCTCGATTGCGTGAACAGATGGGGAATGCCGCAGTGACCGCTGCCCGTGCTATTCACTATTTTAATGCAGGCACTGTGGAATTTCTGGTGGACGGAAACGAAAATTTCTATTTTATGGAGATGAATGCCCGCATCCAGGTAGAACATCCCATCACTGAGGTGACAATGGGACTGGACCTGGTTAAAGAACAGATCCGGCTGGCATCGGGTGAGGTGCACGGTTCTCTGAGTCCTCTTGAACCAAGAGGCTGGGCCATTGAATGCCGGATTAATGCGGAAGACCCAGAGAGGAATTTTGCTCCATGTCCGGGAACCATAAAGGAGTATCATCCGCCTGGGGGATTTGGTGTACGATTAGATACCCATCTGTACCAAGGCTATGAATTGCCCATCTATTATGATTCGCTGCTTGCCAAGTTGATTTCCCACGATCGGACCAGGGAAGGGGCTATCAAGATCATGAAAAGAACCCTTGAGGAATTCAGGATTGGGCCGGTGAAAACAACCATTCCGCTTCACTTGAAGATTATGGACGATCCCGATTTTCAGGCTGGGAATTTCCATACCGGTTTCATCAAAAAAATCGTACCGGAAGAAGAGGAAGACTAATTAAGGGGAATCCGATGGATTTTGAACTTACGGAAGAACAGAGGATGCTGAAGGAAACGGTTGGCCGGTTTGTAGACAAGGACGTGATTCCTTTAGCGGCCGAAATCGATGAGCAGGAAAGGTTTCCAGAAGAGAACTTCAAGTCCATGGCCGACATGGGTTTCTTCGGGATCACCATTCCGGAGGAATACGGGGGCAGTGGTTCTGATTTTCTCTCCTGTGTTCTGGTTATGGAAGAACTGGCAAGGGGTTGCGTTTCCACTGCCAATACTTACGGGTCCCACGCCATTTTGTGCACGGAAAACATCTTCAGGAATGGCAGTGAAGAACAGCGGCGAAAATATCTGCCGGATCTGATCAGTGGCAAGAAAATAGGCGCCCTTTGTATCACTGAGCCTGAGTCGGGTTCCGACGCCCTCTCAATGCGAACAAGGGCTGTGAAAAAGGGGGATCACTATATCCTTGATGGTACCAAGATGTTTATTACCAATGGCCCCATCGCCGATCTGGCTGTTGTATACGCTAAGACCGATCCTGATGCGGGCCAGAACGGCATCTCCGCATTCATTGTTGAAAAGGATTTTCCCGGATTTTCAAGAGGCCGAAATCTGAAAAAGATGGGGGTGAGGGGATCTTTGACAGGGGAGTTGATTTTTGAAAGTTGTCGGGTCCCGGCTGAAAACCTCCTTGGTGAAGAAAATAAAGGTATTCGGGTTCTCATGAGCGGTTTGGACAGAGAGAGGATACTCTATTCCATTGCACCCATAGGGGTGGCCCAGGGGGCATTTGATCTCGCTTTCAGGTATGCATCAGAAAGGGTCCAGTTTGGAGCCCCTATCATCAGTTTTCAGATGATTCAAGAGTTGTTGGCGGATGTGGCCACAGATATTCAGGCAGGCAGGATACTGGCTTACTGGGCGGCCGTTATGGCGGAATCGGGCCGCAGTGTGAGGCTTGAAGCATCTTATGCGAAGCTTTTCGGCGCCAGGGTTGGCGTGGAAGCTGTAGGCAAGGCGTTACAGGTCTTCGGTGGGTACGGTTTCATGCGCGAGTTTCCCATAGAACGGATGTACCGGGATGTGAAGGGGATTGAATTCGGCGCAGGGACCAATCAGATTCAGAAACTCATTATTATTCGGGAATTGATGCGGACTCAAAAAGGTTCATAAAGACAGGCAATTTCAGATACGTGTCGTGAAAACAGGATTGAACCGGCAAGATGCCAAAAGGAAAAGGTCAAACGTTTTGCAGTGATTAGTTCAGATTGTTCACCGCGGATTTCATGTTTTTTTATCCTCTGCGTCTCTGCGCCTCTGCGAGAGACCCTGTCTGGAAAGTTTCTTTTGAATGAAAAGGAGGAAAGGCTATGGAAGAGAGAATCTGGCAGAAATCATACCCGGAAAGTGTGCCTGTTACTGTCGATTATGAAAAGATCACCTTGCCTGAAACCTTGAAGCGGACTGCGGGAAAGTATCCCGAAACAGTAGCCCTGATTATGATGGGAAAGAAGATTACATACAGGGAACTGGATGAACTTGTAGATCGGTTTACTACTGCCCTGGCGGATCTGGGTCTCAAAAAAGGGGACAAGGTAGCCATTATCCTTCCGAATATGCCCCAGGTGGTGATTGCTTCCTACGCGGTTTTTGCCCTGGGAGCGGTGGTGGTTATGAACAACCCGCTTTACACCGAGAGCGAGTTGGAACATCAGCTCAACGATTCAGAATCTACCCTGTGCATTTGCATGGATCTTCTGGTGCCGCGTGTTTTGAAGCTCAAAGAAACGACAGGCATAGAAACTGTGATTGCCTGCCATATTCTTGATTATCTGCCCTTTCCCAAAAAACAACTTTTTCCTTTCGTAAAGAAAAAGATGCATAGAAAAACGGACCCCAATGAAGGTGTTTATGACTTCTTGGATCTCATTAAAAAATATCCGCTGAATCCTCCGCCAATGGAAGTTGCGTTCCATGACCTGGCGGCGCTTCTTTACACGGGCGGAACTACGGGTCTCTCAAAGGGTGTTATGCTCACCCATGCCAATTGTTGCATCTGCGTTCAGCAATTGAAAGCCTGGCTTTTCGATGTGGTAGAGGGAAGGGAAAGCCTTTTAGGGACTTTTCCTGTTTTTCATACAGCGGGTTTCACGACAGGCATGAACACGGCCATATACAGGGGACTTACTTTGATTTTGATCCCCCGTCCGGAGCCGGGAGCTGTCCTTGAAATGACCAGAAAATTTAAACCGGACTGGTTTCCGTGCGTTCCAACCATTTTTGTGGGGGTCCTCAATCATCCTGATTTTTCCAAAACGGACTTTTCTTTTGTCAAAGGTTGTCTTTCAGGGGCCGCGCCTCTTGCTCTCGAAACCATTGCCCAGTGGAAAGAATCCGTCGGTGCGGGGATTGTAGAATGTTACGGCCTTACGGAAACCGCTACCCTGTCCCATGCAAATCCCTGGCGGGGGAAGGTGAAAGTGGGAAGCGTGGGGATTCCGGTACCTGATACGGATTGCAGGATTGTGGATGTCGAAACCGGCGAAAAAGAGATGCCCCAGGGTGAATCGGGAGAAGTCCTACTCAAGGGTCCCCAGGTCACCTCTGGGTATTTCAAAAGTCCCGAGGATACGGAAAATGCCATTCAAGATGGGTGGTTGTACACCGGCGATATTGGATACATGGATGAGGATGGATATCTTTTCATTGTGGATCGGAAAAAAGATTTGATTATTGCCGGGGGGTACAATATCTATCCGAGGGATATTGATGAAGTTCTGTATGAGCATCCTGCTATTCAGGAAGCCTGTGCCGTGGGCATCCCCGATACGTATCGGGGAGAAACGGTCAAAGCCTTTGTTGTCGTGAAACCGGGAGAAAAACTCAGTGAAGAAGAAATCATTGCCCACTGCAAGAAAAAACTCGCATCTTACAAGGTTCCTAAATTTATTGAATTCATGGATGAGCTTCCTAAGAGTACGGTTGGAAAGGTGCTGAGGAGAAAACTGCGGGAGATGGAGTTGGAAAAGGCGAAGCAATAACGCTTTCGTAAAACGGAGGAAATATGGAAGGATATGATGCGGTCGTCATTGGAGCGGGAAACGGAGGGCTTACTGCTTCCACAGCCCTTGCTCAGAAAGGGCTCAACGTTCTGCTCCTGGAAAAGCATAATGTTCCGGGCGGATGTGCCACCAGTTTTTGCAGAGGGCGTTTTGAGTTTGAGGTGGCCCTTCATCAGTTAAGCGGCATGGGAACTGTGGAGAAACCGGGCCCCCTTCGAATGGCGCTGGGCAGCCTGGGAATCTTGGACGACCTGGAATTTGTGGAGATGCCGGATCTGTATAGTGTGGTAATGAGCGATGGTTTTAACCTGACGCTCAAGGCCGATAGAAACCAGGTTGTTATGGCTCTGCAAGAAAGGTTTCCGAATGAAAAAGAGGCCATCATTGGGTTCTTTGATCTCTGCTATCAATATGCCCAGGAAATGTTAGGGGCATTCTATTTCAGAGATCCTGCCCCTTCACGGGAGAAATTCCCCGTCCTGTACGAATATGCATTCAAGACGGGGAGTGAAGTACTGGATACTTTCTTTTCTGATCCGTTGCTCAAAGCGGTTCTTTCCGTATACTGGGGGTATGTTGGACTTCCACCCAGTCGTTTGGCATTCCCTTACCTCGCCATGCTTTTCTTCGTCTACATTGAATTTAAGCCGTTTCATATAAAAGGAGGGTCTCAGGCCCTGTCCAATGCCATGCTAAACCGTTTCCAGAGCTACGGTGGGACAGCCCGATTTCAGTGCGGCGCAAAAAAAATTATTGTGGAAGATGGTGCTGTGAAAGGGGTGATTACGGAGGAAGGGGAGCGGATCCCCACCCGGTTTGTTGTTTCCAATGCCTCGCAGGTGTCCACCTACACGCAGCTTATTGATCCCAACCATGTGGAGGAGAAAGCACTGAGAGAAATGAGAGGACGGAGCCTCAGTCCCTCGGCCTTCACTTTGTTCGCAGGGTTTGACTGTGATCCAAAGGATATGGGCATTACCGAAACCACGACATTTTTTCTGGAAAACATAAACTTTGATGATGGGGTCCTCAGCCGGATGAGGGAGATTGAAATCGGTGATCAGCTCATGGTGTCGAGCTGCTACGATGTGGCTGATCCCGATTTTTCGGCGCCTGGAACTTCACAGGCTAATATTGTAACCCTCAAATATGGTGAACCCTGGTTGAGCATTCCCCCTTCCCGGTATCATGAAACAAAATTTAAATGTGCAGAAGAAATGCTTCAAAGAGTGGAAGCGATCTATCCGAATGTACGTGAGCATATGGAAGAACTGGAGGTCGCGACCCCGTTGACGCATATGCGGTATCTGGGACACCCAGCTGGGGCCATTTACGGATTTGAGCAGTACACCAAAGACTCCATGTTTTTTCAACCGGGAAGATATTCCTCCGTTGAAGGGCTTTATTTCGCCGGCGGTTGGGTGGGAGACTGCGGTTTTCAGCCCACGCTTGAGACCGGTTTGTCGGCAGCCAAAACGATTATTCGAAAGCTCGAAAAGGGATAGGGGGAAGAAATGGCAAAAAGAATTTTCGAAGATTTCGATGGATATGAAGGTATCGTGAAGGAGAGGGAATACAGTCGGAAATACGGGGTTGGCTATTCAGTGGAAAGCCATTCCGTTGAACTGCTCATCAAGCGTTACCACCCGGCAAAACTGGTTCTGCGAGTCCAGGATATCATAACGGAAACGCCTTCTACTAAAACACTGCGACTGAATTCTGAAGATGGCTACTTGCCGCCTTTTCTGGCAGGGCAATATGTCTCGCTGTCTGTGGAGGTAAATGGCATCAGGACCAGCAGGCCTTACAGCATTTCTTCACCACCCAACCAGATTGGTTATTACGATATTACGGTACGCCGGGTTGAAGGTGGACTGGTTTCCAATTATCTGTTGGATCATGTTGAAAAAGGAGATCTTTTGGTTGGGTCGGGTCCCTCCGGTCATTTCTATCACAATCCTCTTTTTCATAACAAAGAGATGGTCTGTATTGCCGGAGGCAGTGGGATTACGCCGTTCATGAGCATGATTAGCGAAGTGGCAGATAAGGGTCTGGACCGTACGATTACCCTTTTCTACGGCATCAAGAATCTGGATGATGCCATTTTTCATGAGCGGCTCAGCTTGCTTTCCTCCCGGTTCAAGGCGTTTCAGTATGTTCCGGTTATTGAAAACCCTTCGGAGAGATACGAGGGAGTTAGCGGCTTGATCACCGCTGATCTGATGAAAGGAACCTTGGAAAATACAGATGGAAAAACCTTTTATCTCTGCGGACCGCAGGGTTTGTATGATTTCTGTATTTCCGAATGTAAGAAGATGGGTCTTCCTGATCGGAAGATCAGGCGGGAGGTCTATGGGGCGCCGCTTCAAATATCTCATGATCCCGGATGGCCCCGGGATGTAAAAGAGGAAGACCTGTTTGAATTGAAAATAGCAGGAAAGGACATCGTCAAAGCCAGAGCCGGGGTTCCCTTGATAACCACCCTGGAAGAAGAAGGTGTTCTGGTTCCTTCAGTCTGCCGGTCCGGGGAGTGCAGCATGTGCAGGGTAAAGGTGATATCCGGTAAAGTTTTTCAGCCTTCCGGTGCCCTTGTGCGAAAGTCTGATCGAAAATTCGGATACGTGCATGCCTGCGTTTCGTATCCTTTGGAAGATCTGGAGATTATCTTATAAGAGGTTCCCATGTTCAAGACGGAAATTACAGAAATGTTCGGGGTCAAAAGAAGATCAAGAAGAAGCTGATAAACAGGCAGGAGTATGATACAACGCTGTTCGGAATTGCTTCACAGGATGGGAAAAGAGGCTGCCATTGTCCTTGAAAAAGCCGGGGGGATGATTTTGTAGAGGAAAAATAGGGTTCAGCGTGGATTAGCGTGAAGAAACCCTTTTTTCGGAACCGAGGTTTCAGGTGTCAGGTGTCAGTACCTACTATTCCTGATTTTCTGGTTCTAATAAGCATAACTATTTGTTATTATGTTGAATTGGACGATTGCGGCCAGGTTTTTTGCTGACACCTGACACCTGACACCTGGAATCTGAGTATAGTCTATTCGAGAATTGATGAAAATATCACGTTAACCCGACATGAGCCGAAAAAAAGGAGCAGACTATGAGCGAAGAACTGACTGGGACGAAGATGGTAACCTATCACAGGGATGGCCATGTGGCCTTCATCACCCTGAATCGAGCAGAGAAAAGAAATGCCATGAACGGAAAACTCTGGAAGTCTCTGGGGGATGCCGTGGGAATGGCTGAGAAAGACGAAGAAGCGCGGGTTGTTGTTCTCAGAGGAGAAGGAAAGGCTTTTTCCGCTGGACTTGACCTGGGGCCAGAGAACGAATTGATGTCTGTCATCGGCGGTACGCCCGGAGCATCCCAGAAATTGGCGTTTTTTGAAATGGTCCTTGAAACGCAGGAAATCCATAATCGCCTGGAGCGACTTTCTAAGCCCACTATTGCGGCTATACACGGGTACTGCCTTGGCGCCGGTCTTGAACTGGCCGTTTGTTGCGACATCAGGATCTGTTCTGCCGATGCGGTATTCGCCCTACCGGAGGCGACCCTCGCTATTATTACCGATGTGGGGGGACTTCAACGATTGCCTAAAATCGTGGGTCGGGGCCACGCAAGGGAAATTGCTTTCAGGGGGCACCGTTTTGACGCCGAAAAAGCAAGGACAATCAATCTCGTAAATGATGTGTATCCTGACAAGGAGGCATTGTTTGCAAAGGCCCTGGAAATGGCAGAGGAGATTGCCGGAAATCCTCCCCTTGCCGTTCAGGGCGCTAAAGAGGTGCTTCTCTATGATGAGGATGCTACGCTCGAACAATCGTTGCAGTACAATGCGGCCAGATCATCTATGATCCTGCCTTCTGAAGATCTCTTTGAGGCCATGGCGGCCTTCATGCAGAAACGAAAAGGGTCGTTTAAAGGGAAATGATCCTGCCGCGCAAATACGTTCTTAACCACGAATAACACGAATCGCACGAATTTGAACCAGGAGAACCAAATGAGTGAAAAAGCCGTAATTACCTGCGCCCTCACGGGTGTGCTGACCGACCCTGCCGTCCACCACGTGCCTGTGACCCCTGAAGAGATGGCAGATCAGGCGCAGCAGGCGTTTGATGCGGGGGCCTCCATTGTCCACTGTCATTTCAGAGATCAAAGAGAAGGGATGGGACATCTCCCCACGTGGGATCTCCATACGGTGGGAGATATCCTGGCCGCTATCAAGGATCGTGTTCCGGAGATCATCATCTGTATGAGTACCGGGGTGATGGGTCCCGACATATCCGGTCCCATTGCCTGCCTTGAAAAATTCAAGCCTGAAATGGCCGCCTGCAATGCGGGTTCTTTAAACTACCTCAAGCTTCGGTCAAACGGTTCCTGGGCGTGGCCGCCCGCGCTGTTTGACAACAGCGTGGAAAAGGTAAAAGGTTTTCTGGATGTCATGACTGCCAACGACGTGGTTCCCGAGTTTGAATGTTTTGACTCGGGAATCGTCCGCAGTGTGGGCCTTTATAAAAGAAACGGTATGTTCGATGGAACCGCGCACATTTCTCTTGTCATGGGCGTGGCCAGCGGAATGCCGGCCAAAAGGGAGTGGGTTCCACTGCTGGTGGAGGAGATGACGGAAGGGACACACTACCAGGTAATCGCAGTGGGTAGAAAAGAGATATGGGACCTTCACCGCAGGTGCGCCGAATTGGGAGGAAATCTCAGGACCGGCCTGGAGGATACGTTCTACCTGCCCAATGGGGACAGGGCCGGGAGCAACGGAGCCCTCATAGAGACTATGGCGGGAATAGCGAGAGAAACGGGTCGTGAAATAGCTGACCCGTTTGAGGCAAGAGAGATTCTGGGCTTGCGGGATGAGTAATTATTGATGAACAAGCTTCATTCCTGGATATGGGACGCGGAAATAGGGAATGCCCGTCCCGTCTAAACTGCCGATAAAGGCGGTTTCGAAGTTTTTCCATCCAAAACAGATGTTGGTGGGCCTTTTAAGAACCAAGGCTCGCGGGTCTTCCATAACCATGACTAACTCCCCTTCCGGTGTTATAAAACCAATGGCATTCCAGAAGGGGAAGGTGACCCAGAGATTGCCCGCTTCATCAAAGGCAATGCCGTCCGGATGCCCAAGTTCACCCAGTGGAGAGGGCCCATAAACCTCTGGTGATGTCAGGGAACCATCTGTTTCGATTTTATATTGCAATACGACCCTTTCCATGGTGGCTGCCACATATAGACGGCTTTCATCTGAATTCAGCGCCACACCGTTGGCAAAGGGTATACCTTCGGCAACGATGCGAGCCTTCCCCTTTTCTATGAGCACCATACATCCGTCCGGGGCCGGATTGCGGATTGCGTCCTCAATATCCTCCCGATAGCTGGAATTAGAGACCCAGAGCCTGCCCCTGCTGTCTACAAAGGGAAAATTGGGGGAAGGCATCTTTTTCCCCTCGGCTTCGGTCATTAAAACCGTGTGATTCCCATCTTTACCCAGAGATTGACACTGGCCATTGCCAATGTTGGCGATGATACAATTTCCTTCACGATCAAGGCAGATACCATTGGGAATACCGCCAACATCGCCGTAAAAGGAAGTTTTGCCATCAGGGCTTATTCTCGCTATCTGGCCTCTGGCATCAGCAGCTAAAACGGTACCATCTTTTTGGACCATGACACCCTCCGGCCGCATAATTCCTTCGCCGATGGTATTAAACTCGTTAAGGTCTATTTTCATAATGAGTATCCCTAATATTTCACTCTATTTGAAATCCAATTGAACGGGGCAGTGGTCCGATCCCAGAACGTCTTTGAGTATCGCAGCTCCCGCAACTCTGTCGTTGCTGGCCGGGTCTACGCAGAAATAATCAATACGCCAGCCGATGTTCCTGTCCCTGGCATTGAAACGATAACTCCACCATGTGTAGTTTTCGGGTTGGGGATCGAAGTTTCTGAAAGTATCTATAAAACCAGCCTGGGTGAAACTATCCATCCATGCACGCTCTTCCGGGGTATATCCAGGGTTTTTTATGTTTGATTTGGGGTTCTTTAAATCGATGGCCTTGTGGGCGACATTGAAATCTCCACAGATTACGACGGATTTTTTTTTCGCCAGTGAAGCTGCAAAATCGTGTAGGGCCTTGTTGAAATCAAGTTTGTAGCTGAGCCTTTTAAGCTCGTGCTGAGCATTGGGAAAATAGGCGTTTATAAGGTAGAAATCTTCAAAGGCGAGAGAGAGAACCCTTCCTTCGCTGTCAAAACGTTCCTCGCCAAGTCCATAGATGACCTCAAGTGGCTCCTGCCGGGTGTATACGGCAACGCCTGAATAGCCTTTTCGGACCGCGCTATGCCAGTAGGAGGTATAGCCATCGATTTCGTGCAGGTCTCTTGACAATTGATCCGGCTGGGCTTTGGTTTCCTGGATGGCAAAAATATCCGGCGACAACTCTTTGACCAGACCCACAAAACCTTTTTTTTCTACGGCGCGAATACCGTTGACATTCCAGGAGATCATTGTTCTGGTATCCCGGCTACGGGCCTTGTTTTTATCGGATTTTATTTTGCGTGCGGTCACGCCGATTTTCGCACAGGAGGATTCTATAACGCACCTGTCGCAGTGGGGCGATACGGGTTTACAGGTTCCCTGGCCAAAGGCTACCAGAATGCCGTTGATTTCAATCCAGTGTTTTTCAGGGAGCTTTTTTCGCAAGGCCATTTCGGTCTCAAGGGGGTTTTTAGTTTTGACATAGCCCCAAATATTCATGATCCGGTGGACGTGGGTGTCAACGCATATGGCAGGTTTGCCGAAGGCCACACTTCGCACCAGGTTGGCGGTCTTACGGCCAACCCCGGGGAGTTTCAGGAGGGATTCGATGTCATCTGGGACTTCCCCCGAAAATTCTTCAAGAGCCCGGGGGAGTTTAGCAAGATAGCCTGCCTTGCTTTTGTAAAAGCCGACCGGGTAGATTCGATTGCGGATTTCCTCCTCGGAAAGTTCTTGCAGGGAGGCCAGGTCCGGGGCCGTTTTGAAGAGCCTTTCTGAGGCCTTTGCAGTGGTCTCATCTTTGGTCCTGGCAGAAAGGATCGTTGCCACAAGAACCTTAAAAGGGTCCTTTGTTTGTGTGGCAATCAGGTCAACTACCGGGACATCGTATGTCTCGGCTTCCTTTTTAACTGCTGCTATATAACTGGATATTTCCATCAAACCTACCTGTGAGAACTTTCATATTCTTGTCTATTAAAATGTGAATTCGCTAACCCAGAAATCGTGGAGGTTGCAGAAACTTGTGGCATAGATTTTCTGCCCCGGGGTTCCGGTGAATTCATAAACGGAAACAGCCTTCGGGTCATTAGGTGCGAAGGTTTTTGAACCCAGGACTTTCCCATCTGCAGATACCAGCGTATGACGCACGATATAATGTTTTTCGGTCATGCGGTGCTTTGTTGCAACAGTCACCTTGTTTCCTTCTACGGTAACTACGGGCAAGTGGCTGCCGACCTTTTTTTCCCATTTCCCCGGGTTGTCTTTAGTGTAAACAATATTACTTGGAAACGAGGCATCTGAGGCAAAGGCTTGCCTGGATGTTGCCAAGGCCATTCCGCCGGCCAGAAGGACAGTTTTCTTTAGAAAATTTCTTCTTTCATTCATGATTTTTCTCCTCGTACAGCTTCTGCTTTATTCACTTTCTACTTGAAAAATGCAATTAGCGGTTAGCTGTTAGCTATTAGCCGCACAAAATCAGTGACTTACGGTGCAATAGGTTCGCATCAAAAAGTGAGAACATCAACATGAAAAAAGCCATTCAAATGCTTGATATCTTTAAGCTAACGGCTAATCGCTAAAAGCTAATTGCAGCTTTTAGGTTCTATGATACCCTCCGGGGTCTCTCCTGAAGAAATCTTATGTTTTTTCCACTCAAGATAGTCTCCGTGGGTGAAAAACCGCGCTAATGTGGGGGTCTGCACATGACCTCTTCCCCTGCAGGCACGGCAGCGGGTTTCACTGCAAACCTGGCATTCATGACAATCCGGACATTGTCTTTTACTGCGCGGTTTCCTCTTCATTTTAAATTCCTGAGGCCTTTTCTAAAAAGTGATTACTTCAAAGCCGTTTTCCATGTACTTTGCCATGCTTGGATGTCCCGATAGTTCATCGAGGAGATCAAGCCCCAGGGCCTTGATTTCATCCAATACTCCCATTTTGTTCGAGCATGCTTTACAGGCGCCTTCCAATAGACCAAGGGATCCGGCTTTTTCCCATAGGCTGAACATGGGATTCTTTTGATTTGCCAGTTCCGGCACCAATTTTGTGGCGGAACCTTCGATTACGACTCTTACTTCATACCCCCGCTCTTTCATATCAAGGGCATTCAGAAGTACATGAATAAAACACATAAATTCACCATTAAAGGCGAACAAAACAACTTTTTTCATTGTGAAAATCTCAAATTGGAGTTGTAGGCTAGGTACCAGACCCGACTATTTCTGTGGCCTTTGTGCCCATGGAGGGGGTATGAATGTGTCCGTAGCAGGGCCTTAAACTGGGTTTTTTTGTGAAAAAAAGCCGGCCGCGAGGGCGAAAGCCCCGCAGCGCGGCAGTCAATATTTTCATTTGCCGGATCGTTATTCTTCAGGCAATGCTTCAGCAATTTTCTCGGCAAGTTCTCGGCAGGCGCTCAAGCTGTCGTCATTCGGTACAAACTGAATTCTAACGCCCGGGTCCACCAGATTGAACTTCATTTTTTCCAGTTCACCGTTAAGGATCTTCACGGCTTCACCGCTCCATCCATAAGATCCGAATGCGGCTGCCACCTTATTCAACGGCTTGAGGCCTTTCATATAGGTCATGAAATCGCTGACAGTTGGGAAGATCCCGTTATTAAAGGTTGGGGATCCCACGATCACTGCGCCTGCATCCATGATCTCGGTTATGATGTCGCTTCGATGATCGTACTTCAGACAAAAAGGTTTTGCATAGACCCCAAGATTTCCAAGCTCTTCCACGATGGTGTTTGCCATGGTTTCCGTGCTATGCCACATGGTGTCATAAATGACAACGGCCCTGCGTTTGGGTTTCTGCTCACTCCATTCCACATAGGCGTTTATGATTTTGGAGGGATCTTTTCTCCACATGATGCCGTGGTCCGGACATATGGTATCAATGGCCAGCCCCATATCGGTTACCGTTTTCACCAATTTCAGAATAAGGGGTGAATAAGGGAGAAGGATATTGGCATAATACTTCAGGGCATGGGGCATGATGTCGTCCCCAATTTCGTCATCAAACCTTTCCGGCCCGGAGTAGTGCTGGCCGAACGCATCACTGGAAAAAAGGAGTTTCTGCTCTTTGACGTAGGAAAACATACTGTCCGGCCAATGGAGCATCCTGGTTTCCAGAAAGGTCAGACTGTTTTTTCCCAGTTGTAATTCACTTCCATTTTCCACGGGCATATAATTCCATTTCTGTGGAAAATGCATGGAAAGGTCTTTATGCCCCATTTTGGAGCAGTAGAGAGGTTTGTCCTCTCCGATTTTGTGCATGACCCTTGCGAGCCCCCCGGAATGATCCATTTCCGTGTGGTTGCTTACCATGTAGTCTATCTTTTTGGGATCTACAATTTGAGAAATGTTGCTGATGAGTTCATCCGAAAATTCCTTTTTCACGGCATCAATCAATGTGATTTTGTCATCTACAACAAGGTATGAATTATAGGTAGTTCCCTTGTATGTGGAATAGCCGTGAAAATCTCTGATGTTCCAGTCAACAACACCAACCCAGTAAATCCCATCAGCGATCTCAATTGGTTTCATCCATTACTCCTTTCCAAACATATCTTTGGCAGCCCCGCATACGGGACACGCCCAGTCATCCGGAACGTCATCAAAAGAGGTTCCCGGAGCAACACCATTGTCCGGATCGCCATCTGCCGGGTCATACACATAACCGCATACTGAACATACATACTTATCCATAATATTCTCCTCCATAGATGTTCCTCAAAAAAATTGAATCCCCTAAACCCCGGCCATTCCGAGGTCAGGTCTTTACAAAACATAATCGGTCATTTTTTTAAAGGTTAAAATGTAAAATGGTCTTAACATTTCTCGTCAATAAGAGTCATGACCCGTTTTTCTATTTCGTCCCTGATGTCTCGCATAAACGATTCTGTTTTTCCCGCAGGATCTTCCAGATGCCATTCTTCAAGGGGAACTTCAGGGTAATTTGGGCATCTATCTCCACAACCCATCGAAACGATCAGATCCGGCTTTGACGAAAAAGAAACGGATTCAATAGGTTTTGGTGTCAGGTAGGCCATGTCGATTTTCTTCTCATGCATGACCCCTTTCATCATGGGATTGATTTCCGGTGCGGGCGTGCTTCCAGCGCTGAGCGCTTCCACGCGATCCCCCGCATAATTCCTTGCAAAGGCCCCGGCCATTTGGCTTCGGCATGCATTTTCGTTGCACAGAAAGAGGATCTTTCTTCTTTTCAAAAAAGGGGTTGCCAGGCGTTGTCCCATCTCTTTTGCGTCATTTAAAGCAGTAGAATGGGATTTTATATCCCCTGAGGCTTCAATCTGTTTATAAGTAAGTTCGTCTGTATACTCCGCACCAACCGCGTCAAAAAAGTATTTTGCAGTCAGGGTTACCCCTTCAAAAAGATTCTTTCCTTTCGTAGCACCTACAGCGAGAAGGGCGCCCTTACGCCATATTCTGCCGGGATCTGAAACCCCGAGGACATATTTCCTCGACCAGAGGGCTTGGGACCGGTCAATGAGCGCTTTAAGTTGTGCTGTGGCGCCATAAAAGAATATGGGTGTGGCCATGACGATGAGGTCAGCCTGCCACAGAAGAGGATAAATCCCCTGCATATCGTCATCAATAGGGCAGAATCCTTTTCTTTCGCAGGTCCCGCACTCTTTGCATGGCAGGATGTTTTTGTTTGCTGCATGAATGGTTTGTGTATTGGCTCCGAGACTTCGAGCTTGATCAAGAAACTGTTCAAGCAGGATGCTTGTATTTCCTTTAAGCCGTGGACTTCCCTGTAAACCAAGTATAAACATGGTGATATCCTTATCGACCTACGCTTTCCAGAAGCCTTTTCCAGATAATAATAATTCCTTCGTTGCTGATAAACATCTGGCCCATTTCCCATCCAAGGACGCCTCTCTCATTGAGCACGTTCTCGAGAGCCTTTGTCTGATCCGGAGGCAGTTCATGGAATTTACACTCTCCTGCTTCCGTGCAGAAATAGATGAGTTGGGTGAATTCCTCAGCCGGGTATTTTGTTATTTCATATTCAAATTGCATTGTGAACCAATCCTCAGATCCGGTTGAGATCTTTCTAAACTCCTGCGTCCAGTGTACACTTTGTGAAGTCGATTTCCTTCCCACATGCC
>Ga0307929_1000856_pt1 | contig 26879 bp, 18 predicted proteins | sample AceLakmetage1330_FD_203160 | JGI IMG/M metagenome (GOLD analysis project Ga0307929, IMG submission 203160) | Saline water microbial communities from Ace Lake, Antarctica - #1330 | ecosystem: Environmental > Aquatic > Non-marine Saline and Alkaline > Saline | place: Antarctica: Ace Lake...
GAAGTATTTCCAACATAGATGGGGACATAACAGGTAAAATAGGTGTCGTCCACACCAAACCAGCAAATTCCACCAATATCGTCTGGCAACCACGATCTCATTTGTCCGATAAATGAAAAGCAGGTATTGGAGGTCGAAATCGGTCGCTCCCACGAAAAACGTTCATCATCCTGACCATCCCAAAAGAGTGGCCTCCATCGGTTGGGTGTTCCAAATGGGCCAGCATCGACGCCTTTAGTCATGTCAAATTCTGTTCCTTCGTAATGATCGCGCACCAGGGCCATCACATCTTCAATGCCCAGCTTTTTGTCGGGTTGAATCCACAGAGGGTAACGTTCAGCACCTTCCACACCACGGCAATAATCCGAAGACAGATCCATCGATGGTGCAGATCTTCTAAAAATACTCCACACGCGTGATTCGCAATACTTCAAACGGTCAGGTGAAGGTGGGTTATACACGTTATTAAATCGAAAAGGTTCTCCCGAGTTGGGATCGTAATATCCTTTTTCAACAGCAAAGCTGATCACGTTTTCAGAGTAAAGGCAATTATCGGGATCGTCCAGCGGAAATTCCCCAATGCGGGCCATGTTGGAGTGTGCCGAAATATATCCATCCGGAATTTTCATTGCAACCCAAACAGCTCCTTCGCCACCATCGCCCGTTCCGATCATCTCAAGTATCCAGGCTTCGTTGGGATCAACCAGCGAAAAGGATTCGCCTTCGCTGCCGTATCCATATTGTTTGGCGAGGGATGTGATTACATCAACGGCTTCGCGGGCAGTTTTTGCACGTTCCAGTGCCAGCGTCATAAAATGCCAGTACTCCAAATATTTCGAATGGTTCCACAATTCTTCCCTTCCGGTAAATGTAGTTTCTCCTACAGCAAGCTGGTATTCGTTCATCTGGAACCCAATTACCGCATTGGTGTGAGCCACCTGGTGAATTTTTCCTTCCACGCCATTGCGGCCACTTTTGAAAGTCAACGAATCCCCGGGTTTGTGGTCCTTAGCAGGGGTATTGTTCAATTTGTAAAGCCATTCGCCATCGTTGGTGTAAACTAAAAAAGCAGAGCCGTCTTTGGAGGCGCCCTTGGTTACAAGGAGGTTGGTGCAGGGGAAGGCTAAAGATGAAAGGAATATAGAAAAAATAATTGTGTGAAGAAAATGCTTCGTATTCATGGCATGAAAGTGTTTGTTAATTGGGGGAAATAGGGTAAGGGGACATAGGGTACATAAGGTTTATAGGGGACATAGGGTGCATTTATTGAACCTAACCTTTTTTTAAAATGATTTGTTGATAAATTAACAAATTCATAAATCGCATTTTTGACCAGTACAAACATGACAACATACTTTCTAATCATTTAAGCAAGGCATCGATTACAGGTACATTTTAGCTGATCCCAATAAAACAACCCTGCAAATTCTATTTCCCATCGCTATTGACTAAACTCTGAAAGGACATCCTACGTCTGCCCCTGGCAGGTTTTTCCAACATTCCGTTCTTCCAAAACAGCAACCATTGCCCCATTTATTTCCCCTTTTAGAAAACTATTAATTTCATTTTTGAAATTTGCGTTCTGCATATTGCCCCAGAAAGTAAAAGGCTAAAATTGGTATCAACATAAATTTCGCTGATTTTTCTAGCAAGTCAAATTGATGAAGGATTGTTAATATAATTGCGATGAGTAGTATTACAATAATGTCAAATGTTCTCTTTTTCATTTTGATGTCTCACTTTTAATAAATGCTGACAGTAACAAAAATTAGTGTTCTGTTGCATATTGTTTTTAACCCTATTTAGTGCCTCATGCTTTTTTCCATTTCAGACTTGGATTTTTTGCCGAAAAGCACAGATAAGAAACACAAAAACCAGGTATTCTATTTCCCCTATGAACCTTATTCCCCCTATATACCTTTTCCCCCAATACCTTCTTTCCTCTAATGCCCATCACCAATCACCTTAAACTGGTCTCCGGTTTCGTCAACAATTTTTTTGTACCAGCCTTCTCCGTAGCCAGGTTGTTCGACCTTTGGGTTTTGTTGGCCCGGGTTGGGGGCTTTTACATTGCCATCCATGTACCTCATAAAAAGGTATTTGTAAAACGCTTTCCATTCGTAGGTTACCCTGTCGCCCAGGCTGGTTGAATAATCGGTTAAATAATTTGCGGCAAGTTTTGGGTTTTTATCGTACAGCATTTTTGCTTGCTCATCAATCATTGGCATGAGGGTAACAAACTCGTCTTCGTAAGCATGTTGTTTGGCTTCCACTTCGGGGTGGATGAGGTTCCAGCGTGTGTAAGCAAAGTTGGTCACCTGGTTAAATGCCCAGAAGGCGGCATCATCGCTCCAGCGCATCATGGCGCCATTGCCCCTTTCCATGGTGTGTGGGGCACGGGTGATGCTACAGTACATTGGCATATAAACCGAACAGGAAGCATCGTCCAGGCCAAACCAAATGATTCCACCAATAGGATCGGGCAGCCAACTCCTCATCTGGCAAATAAAAGAAAACCCTGTTTGTTGGGTGGCAGTTGCACGTTCGTTGCAATATCTTTGTCCATCAACTTCCCATGTGAGAGGTCTCCAACGGTAAGGCACTTCAAATGGCCCTGCACCCATATCTTTGCTCATGTCCAGTTCGGTACCTTCCAGATGATCACGCATAAATTCGAACATATCCTGAACGCTGACTTTACGGTTAGGCTTCACCCAGAGCGGCATGCGGTTAGTGGCATAATGATCCACGTTTTCATCACCATTGGCAAGTTTTTTCCCGTGCTCGATATTTCCTTTTACATACTCCCAATATTGACCCATGTCACCATTAACATCGTTAAACATACTCCAAACCCTGATTTCACAGAAACGTGCGCCACCAAATCCTACCGGGGCATAAGTATCAGAAAAGCTAAAATTTTCATTGGAGCCTTTATAAAAACCTTTATCGCGGGCAAAGGAAATTACATCGGCAGCATAAACAGTTTCAACCGCAGGATCAAAAATCTTGTCGAATTGATCTGAAGTAATTGAGGTTTTTCCGTCAGCCAATGGGAATTGTGTGATCCTTGCCTGGTTGGCATGACCACTAACGTAGCCGTCAGGAACAAGGCGTGCAACCCAAACGGCACCTTTTTCACCTTCACCTTTGCCGATTAATTCAAGGATCCAAACTTCGTTGGGGTCGGCAATTGAAAAAGACTCACCTGAGCTGTAGTATCCATATTCGGTAACCAGTTCATGATAGGTTTTTATTGCTTCACGAGCATTTTTAGCGCGTTGAAGCGTGAGGTAAATTAAACTGCCATAGTCGATAATGGCCCCCGACTGACTACCAAGTTCTTCCCTGCCGCCGTATGTTGTTTCTCCTATCGAAACTTGAAATTCATTGATATTTCCAACAACATTATAAGTTTCGGGAGCTTGTTCAATTTGTCCAAGGAATTTCCCTGTGTCCCACTCAACAACGTCCATCATAGTGCCTTCAGGCCAAATAGCTGCAGGCCAATGGTACAATTCTCCATACAAAACATGCGAATCGGCTGCGTAAGAGATCATGGTTGATCCATCGACAGAAGCACCCTTTGTGATCAGGTAATTGGTGCAGGCTTTAGATGTTTGCAGTCCTGCGCTCATCAGTAATACAAGTGATACGATTAACGAAAAATACTTTCTCATTTGAATAGGTTTTTATTAGTAAATAACTTTTGATTTAATGTTTTGTTCAGATTAATTGGTTAACCCTTAAATTTTTAAGGCTGACAAAAATAGGTGAAAACCTATACATAGGGAAAATTTATTCAATTTTGTGATGAAACCACGTACAAGAAAAGCCACTAGTAACAGGTTAGCAAAGCATTCGGTGTGCAATAACCCAAACCCTGAACGCATGGTAAATTAAAGAATTGTTAAGGCAAATCCTTGTCCTAACAATTCAAAAAGCACTATAGAAAAACAAATGATTGTGGCTCAACAGGCCCCTAACCGAAAGCCTTTTTAAACACTGATTTTTTTTCAGTTTCTTCATCGTCGGTATAATATCCGTAACCATACCCATATCCGTAACCATAGCCATATCCATATCCATATCCGTAACCATATCCGTAGCCATATCCATAAGATCCGGCACCCAAACTAACATCGTTAATCATGATGTAAACATTGGGTAATTTACGGCTTTCGATGTCTTTAATAATAGATTCAAACACCTTTTTATGGGTATAATTTTGGCGGACAAGAAAGAGGTTGGCATCGGTATATTTCATCAACAGAAAAGCGTCAGTTACCAGCCCTACCGGCGGGGTATCGATGATAATGTAATCATAAATCTTATGTAGCTCTTCCATTAACTCATCAGTTTTGGATGATGCGATGAGTTCTGATGGGTTTGGAGGCACCGGCCCGGCCATAACAATGTCAAGGTTTTTAACCGGAGAAACCTGAATAATGTCTTCCAAAGAGCTTTTACCGATGAGATAGGAGCTAATCCCACGTGTATTGGTCAGGCCAAAATCCTGGTAAATTTTCGGCTTCCGCAGGTCAAAACCCATAAGCAGGGTTTTCTTTTCGTACATGGCAAATATGGACGCAAGATTGATTGAGACAAAGGTTTTACCAGCACCAACCATATCAGAAGTAACCAAAAGTGTTTGTTTTTCTTTTCCTTTGGTGAGGTATTGCAAATTAGTACGGATGGCCCTGAATGATTCAGCAATAGATGACTTTGGGCTTTCGGAGACTACAAGGGAATGTTCTTTGTTGTTGTGGATCACATGTCCAAGAATTGGGATATTTGTAATCTTTTCGATTTCCTTTTTTTCAATAATTTTATCATTAAAATAATCCTTTGCCAGGATATAGCCAATCGGAAGGACCAGCCCCAGCACAATAGCAATCAGGTAATTCAGGCTCTTTTTAGGATAAACAGGCGTTCCATTTTCCATAGCAAGGTCTATAATTTCATTGTCGGGAAGGTTAGAAGCTTTTGCAATTTGTGCCTCCGAACGTTTTTGCAAAAGAAAGGTATAAAGCGCATCGTTGAGTTTAAACTTCCGTTCGATACCAAAAAGCAGGCGCTGGGTTTTTGGTAATTTACTGATTTCACTGTCCAATAATGCAATACGCTCATCAATATCCTGAATGGAAATTTGGGAAGTATTTACAATATTTTGGATATTTTCGAGAATGGTGCTTTTGGTAGTTGCGATTTGCTGGTCCATGGCAGCCACAACCGGGTTCTTTTCGGAAGCGTTAAACAATAGGTCAGCACGTTTACCATAAAGATCGGCCAGTCCGGCAATAAGTTGTGATAACAAAGGGTCTTCAATTCCCATGGACGATGGAATTACAATGTCATCAATAGATTCGCGGGTTTTCTCCAGGTAATCCTGAAGGTTTTTGTAATATTTTGCTTTTACAATCAATTGGGCCTTCTGGTTTTCAAGGTCACGCATCGATTCAAAAACCTGCTGCGACTGGAAGCTGAGATCCATCACCTCGTTGTTCATCCTGAAATCCTGAAGCTTGGTTTCGGTAGTATTGAGTGAATCAGTAATGTCAATGAGTTCCGAATCGATAAACCGGATAGTATTTTCAGCAATCTGGTTTTTCTTTTCGATGCCACGGAAAAGATATTCTTCGGTAAGTTTGTTCAGATAATCGGTAAGTTTTTTTGAACTACCACCTTTTAATGAGAGCTCTACAATTGAAGCCTCCCTGTTAATGGGTTCAACCGTAAGGCCACGGAATTTGCTTATCAGACTTTTAAAATCATTCATGATGAACGACAAAGTTTTATCAATGTCTTCACCATCAAAGTTTTTGGTTAGCAGGATTTTAAACTTATAGTTATCCGATTCAATTTCCTGCCCAAAATCAACTGTCTCATTGATCATAAATTGCATTGCCTCACCAACATCTTCCTGAGTTGAATAATTGTAAAGCATTGCTTTTTCAGCAATTGCTTCAATTTGATACTGGGCGTTGGATAGTATGATTATATTAAACTTGAGGTTTTTTAGCTGCGCGTGTGTTGAATCAAAAACGACACGAAAAGGAGCGTCCGTATATAGCTCTGTGGTAATAAAATTCTCCTCTTTGAAATACGAAATTTCAAAATCAAGCCTGTTAATCGTTCTTTCAGTTAAAGTATATGAGGTAAGGATGCCTATTTCGTTCTCGAGATTTTGCTGGCTATTCATCATGCCAATCCCAATCAGGCTTTGCCCGGCTTTATCATCCTTGATGAGGACAGTGGTTTTTACTTCGTAAACCGGTTTGGTGTATTTGTTGAAAAGAAATGCGATAAGCAGTGCAACAAAAATGGCGAGGGCAAAAAAGTACCAGTACCTGAAAAACTTGAAGAACATCGCCTTCAGGTCAATGGATTCTTCCTGCTCTATGTTTTGAGTGTTATAATTATTTTCCACTATCTGACTAATTATTATTGAAGAAATTAATTAAAAGTAACGTCGTAGAGATTGTAGTAAAAATGAGCATGTAAGGAAAAGCATCAAATGCAAAGTTCTTTCCTTTTACAGGAGGTACATACAATACGTCATCGGGCTGTATGTAGTAGTAATCTGATTCAAGGATGTTGACATCATTTAAGTTGAGTTCTTGAATTTTGGATCCATCCTGGGTTTCCCTGATAAGATAAACTTTGTCCCTTTTGGCGTAGTTGGTCATATCCCCGGCCATTGAGATAAGCTCAAAAACATTCAGTTTGTTTTGGTAAATATTAACGGTTCCAGCGCGATTAACCTCACCTAAAACGGTTACCTTAAAAATGGCCAGCTTAACAATTACTGTGGTTTCATTAAAATATTCATCCACTATACTTTGAATAAGGTCTTTACACTGTTCAATGGCTAACTCCTTCACATAGATCTTACCTACAAAGGGAAAATCAACATAGCCCGAATCGCTCACCATATAGCTGTTCAGGTAAATACCGGCATCGTTGTAGTAGTTCGAACTTCTGGACGCATCCTGTTCCCCAAAGAAATTATCTGACCCCGATGATAGCGCACTGTTTACTTTAATGTACAAATTATCGCCTGGCTGAACCTTATAAGCCTCGTTGTTTTTGTTTACAAAATGGGTCTTGATTGTATCACCCTTTTCAACTTCCTGTTGCAGGTATTTAATCCTTTTCATGGATATGCAGGAAGATAGGATATACGTGCCGAGGGTAAAAATAACAACTATACGCACGATAAAAAGTAATCTATTTTTCATCCAAAAAATTTTATAGTTTGAGTGGCAAGCTATACCGCCCTTAATTAAAAGACCGCAAAAATAGTTTAAATTGGCAAAAAGCCGAATTTTTTTTAAGCTCTTGTCCCTCTTTTACAATCTCATCAAATTTTTGATCTTAATGCAATATTTTGAATCTCGAAATTGACAACTTTGGGGATTTTGTTGTTTAGTTCCTTGAATTCCATATTTTAATTGTTATACCTTTGCCGCGCTTTTATCAAAAAAAAACAGAAGAATATTATGGCTAAAAACCTCGTTATTGTTGAGTCTCCGGCGAAAGCCAAAACCATTGAAGGATTTTTGGGAAAGGATTTTATCGTTAAATCAAGTTTTGGGCACGTCCGTGATTTATCGAAAAAACAACTTGGTGTGGATGTAGAAAACGGATTCGAGCCTAACTATGTCATATCAGAAGACAAGAAGAAGGTTGTTACAGACCTTAAAAAACTTGCAAAGGATGCCGAAATGGTATGGCTTGCAACTGATGAAGACCGTGAAGGGGAGGCGATTTCGTGGCATCTGTACGAAGCTTTGGGCCTGAAAAAGGAGAAAACCAAAAGAATTGTTTTTCACGAGATCACAAAACAAGCAATCAACGATGCAGTAAACAACCCACGAAGCATCGACCTGCATTTGGTTGATGCCCAGCAGGCACGCCGTGTGCTCGACAGACTGGTAGGTTTCGAGCTTTCCCCTGTCTTATGGCGCAAGGTAAAACCATCACTGTCGGCGGGCAGGGTCCAGTCGGTAGCTGTGAGGCTTGTTGTTGAGCGGGAGGATGAGATCAAGAATTTTGAGGTAACTCCATTTTATCGTGTAACTGCAGAATTTGAGATTGACGCAAATGGAAAAAAAACTGTATTGAAGGCCGAGCAGCCCTCACGTTTCAAAACCAAAGATGAGGCAGTTAATTTTTTGAATACCTGTGTTTGCGCTTCGTTTACTGTGGGAGCTGTAGAAACCAAACCCTTCAGTAAAAAACCGGCAGCTCCTTTTACTACATCTACTTTGCAGCAGGAAGCAAACCGTAAACTCGGCTTTTCAGTTTCCAAAACCATGATGATCGCCCAACAATTGTATGAATCGGGTAAGATCACCTACATGAGGACCGACTCAGTAAATTTATCAGATCTTGCGCTGGGGATGGCCAAACAGGAGATTATCAACAGTTATGGCGAATCTTATTACAAATTCAGGAAATATGCCACTAAAACCAAAGGGGCGCAAGAGGCACACGAAGCCATCAGGCCATCCTATCTAAATCAATCCGAAACATCGGGAACATCTGATCAGAAAAGGCTTTATAGCCTGATATGGAAGCGGACGGTTGCTTCGCAAATGAGTGATGCCAAGCTTGAAAGGACAACAGTAAATATTGAAATTTCAAAAGCGAAAGAAAAACTTGTTGCTAAGGGCGAGGTACTTTTGTTCGATGGATTTTTAAAGCTTTACCTCGAATCGACTGATGACGATGATTTGGAAGAAAAGAGAGGGGTACTGCCCCCATTAAAAACCGGGCAACAACTCCCCCTAATTAAAATGGATGCCACCGAACGCTTCACCCAGCCACCTGTTAGGTACAACGAAGCCAGTCTTGTAAAAAAACTTGAGGAGCTTGGCATTGGACGGCCATCAACTTTTGCACCTACAATTTCTACCATCCAAAAACGTGAGTATGTATTGAAGGAAGATCGGCCCGGCATAGAGAGAAAATTCCATATTTTTACACTTGAAAACGACAAGGTTAACGAGAAGATGGGTGCCGATAAAACAGGCCAGGTCAAAAACAAACTTATACCCACCGACATCGGAAATATAGTTACACAGTTCCTTTTGCAGTACTTTGTTAATGTGATGGACTATAACTTCACTGCAAGTGTTGAAAAGGAATTTGATGAGATTGCCCTCGGGCAAAAGCAGTGGAATACCATGATCGATGAGTTTTACAAACCTTTTCATCAGCAGGTTGAAACGACCATAGAAAAAAGTGAAAAATTCAGTGGCGAAAAACTGCTGGGAATAGAACCTGCAACAGGCAAGAATATTTTTGTAAAAATTGGCCGCTTTGGCCCCATGGTTCAAATAGGCGATACCGAAAGCGAAGAAAAGCCCAGGTTTGCTGCACTTAGAAAAGGACAAACCCTCGACAATGTTACTTTACAGGATGCCCTCGATTTGTTTAAGTTTCCGCGTACGATTGGTAATTATGAAGATGAAGAAATGGTTGTGTCCATTGGCCGTTTTGGGCCCTACGTCAGGCACAAATCAAAGTTCTACTCATTAGGAAAAGAGGATGACCCATTAACAGTAGAAGACGAGCGGGCCATTGTAATTATCGAAGAAAAAAGAAAAAAGGAGCGCGAAAGGCTCATCAAAAAATTTGATGAAAACGAAGAAGTTCAGGTGCTTAAAGGAAGATGGGGGCCATATATCTCTATCGGGAAAAAGAATTATAAAATTCCAAAGGAAACAGAGCCTGCAGGCTTGAGCCTTGAAGATTGTTTGAAAATAGCGAAGGAGGCAGATAAAAATCCACCAAAAACCCGACGGGCGAAGAAGAAATAGAGGACAGTAGGCAGTAGGCAGTTCTCTGTCTGCTGACTGAGAACTAAAGACTGTTCACTGTTCACTGTTCACTGTTCACTATTCACTGTTCACAAAGTGTAAAAAACCATATTCCAATAAAACCATTTCCAATGGAACTATCACTCTACCTGGAACCGGTGGATCCGGCACACTTCGATTTTACTGCATCACAAGGCGGATCACGCATAGGTGACAAGATCAAATTGTTTTCGGGTGATGATGTCGAAGACCTGAAAGGATATGACATCGCCATAGTTGGCGTTCAGGAAGGGCGCAACGCAATCAATAATTCTGCTTGTGCCCTGGCAGCACCCCAGGTGAGGAAATATCTTTATCAGCTTTACCGAAACAGCACTGAGTTAAATATTATTGACTTTGGTGACATCAGGCAGGGCAACGAAATAAAGGACACCTATTTTGCGCTCAGGGAGGTTTTAAAGGAACTGCACAAGGCCGAGGTATTGCCTGTTATCATTGGTGGCGGCAACGATTTGACCTATCCCATTTACCTTTCCTACGAAGACCAGAAGAAGATCATCAATATGCTTGCTATCGATTCGAGGTTTGATTTGGCCAAAAGAGAAGAGGACATTCATTCACGGGCATATTTATCGAAAATCATCTTGCACAAGCCCAACTTCCTGTTTAACTATGCCAACATTGGTTATCAAACATTTTTTGTTGATCCGGATGCCATTAAATTGATGAACAAGTTGTATTTCGACACCCATCGCCTGGGGGCTGTGCGCGAGCACATCGAAGAAACAGAACCTGTGATTAGAAATGCCGACACCATCAGTTTTGATATTGGTGCAATAAGACAATCCGACGCTCCGGGCAATGCCAACGCTACACCAAATGGTTTTACAGGCGAGGAAGCCTGCCAGATGATGCGCTATGCCGGATTAAGTGAAAAAGTGAGTTCGGTAGGTTTATTTGAGATAAATCCGGATTACGATCCACACAATCAAACCGCTCAACTTGCCGCTCAAATGCTTTGGTATTTCCTGGATGGTTTTGGTAGCCGGAGCAACGATTTCCCTGATGGGACGAATGGGGATTACATTAAATACTACGTTAAATTGGAAGGGAGCAAAGAGGGGATCGTTTTTTACAAAAGTAAAGCCACTGATCGCTGGTGGATGGAAATCCCTGTGAGTGAAGAAAAACGCTCAAAATTCCGCAGGCATTTGATGGTACCCTGTTCTTACCACGATTATCAAACCGCTTGCAACAACGAAATCCCCGACCGTTGGTGGCGGGCCTACCAAAAGTTGATGTAATCTTGCCGGGATTTTTCCGTTAATTGTGTTTAAAAACAGACAAGAAATTATAGGTTAAAACTTAATTGCCATTTTGTACTATTTCACTTGAACAATAAACAATAAAATGATCAGATGATGAAAAACTATGTGCTTTGCGTGTTGCTGTTTACGCTTTTCCCTTTTATTAATTGTATTTCTCAAACCACAGATGGGCAAAAAGGAATGTCCATTGATGATCAGCAAGAACTCAACGGCATTGTGCTCGATCAGGGCAATAACAGCCCTTTGCTTTATACCACCATTTATGTCTTAAACACAAACAGGGGAACCGTAAGCAACGAGGTAGGTCATTTTTCTCTCAGTTTAGCCGGTTTAAAAACCACCGATACATTGCGGTTTCAATATGTAGGCTACAAAACAAGGATTCTTACTTTGGGCCAATTGCTAAATGATTCGTTGGTTTTTTTAACTGAAGAGGTGTTAAACCTGAGTGAGTTTTTGGTTTTTGCTGTTCAGCCCGATCCTGAAGCCATTGTGAAAAAGGTTTTGAAAAACAAAAAGTCAAATTATCTCCAGACAACAGCCAAAAGACAAATGTTTATTCGGGTGCGGGACATTACAGATATTGAAAATTTTAAGCTAAATTATAAAAAGAGTTCAATTCCTGATCTGGATAGAAAGACTTTTGAGCAGGCAAGTGAAAAAGTACCAAAGAATACAACCTCCTACGATGATTTCCTGGGTTACTTGTATTTTAATAAGAATGACCGTGATGCAAGCGCCTTTAAGGTTGATCCCATTAGAATGGTTACACTGAAAGAGGAGGGAGTATCGAAGCCCGGACAGGTAGCAAAGGTTTTAGAAAAGGCATTGGCCGACACCAAAGAAAATGAGTACTGGAAAGTTAAAACCGGGGTTATCAGTCAAAAAATTGATAATGAAAAAATCAAACCTATTAATGCAAGCGACTCATTGGGAGAAAACGTCATGCGCTTATCAGCCTACAGCACATCACTGAAAGAGCAACTTGAATTTTGCCTGATGGAGAATAAAGACGAATGGGATTTCCTTTACAGTACCGGTAAATACAATTTTACAATTGGTGGCGGTACCCGTGTAAATGGAGAGGATGTTTACATCATTGATTTCACACCTAAAAAAAATGGCTTATACCGGGGCAAACTATTTATTGCAATGAAGACTTATGCACTTATCAGGGCTGATTTTGAATATGCCCCTAAAAAAATCGGCAATGATGTTAGCTTTCTGGGTATGGGATATACTGAAAAGGATTTTAGCGGATCAATCTTTTTTGAGAAAAACGAGGACAATTATGTTTTAAAATATTTTTCAAGAAAAAAAGGATACAGTATTAGTCTGGACAGAAATTTTGCTTTGATAAAGAAAAAAGAAAGTTTCATGTTTGATAAAAAATTAGATGAAATAAAAATTGGGGTCGCGATGAAGGCCAATAAGGAAGAATCGTTGGAATTACTTGTGCTCGATAACCAGAAAATTTCGGAACAGCAATATATCGATTTCACACAACCCGAATACATCAAACCAATTTATGTAAAACAGTTTGATGACACTTTATGGGAGGATTTTGATATTATCGAACCCACCAGTCAAATGAAAGATTACAAAAAGCAAGGGGAAAATTAAGCAGATTTTAAGGTCAACTCCAAAAGCTACAATTCACTTTACTGCTCTGAAATAGATTGTACAGGAATGACCTTAATGAATTGATTTTGGATTTAGAATATCATACCCAAATGACTTAGACAAAGAACACATTACACAACATGAAAATAGCATCACTCGTATCCGGAGGGGTCGATAGTTCAGTAACTATCCATTTGCTGAAAGAGCAAGGTTACGACCCCCATATTTTTTACATTAAAATCGGTTTGGAAGACGACCCGGCATGGGTGGACTGCCCATCGGCTGAAGACATCGAAATTACCACCTTTATTGCAAAAAAGTATGGCTGTAAATTCGATGTTATTTCTTTACAGGATGAATACTGGGACAGGGTGATTAGTTACACCATCGATTCGGTAAAAATGGGATTGACCCCCAACCCCGATGTGATGTGCAACAAAATGATCAAGTTTGGCGCTTTCGAAGAAAAATATGGAAAGGATTTCGACCTGATTTCCACCGGGCATTATGCCACAACCCTGCAAAAGGATGATACTAAATACCTGGGCACAGCTAAAGATAGTTTTAAAGATCAGACCTATTTCCTGGGACAGATTTCGCAGCAACAGCTCAACAAACTTGTATTTCCTATTGGAGGATTATTGAAGAGTGAAGTGAGGGATGTTGCCGCAGAAATAAACTTACCCTCTGCCGGTAGGAAAGATAGCCAGGGAATTTGTTTTCTGGGCAAGATCAACTACAACGATTTTATCAGAAGGTATGTGGGCGAGAGAACAGGAAGGATTATTGAAATGGAGTCTGGTAAAACACTTGGCAAACATCAGGGTGTGTGGTTTCACACCATTGGCCAGCGCAAGGGTTTGGGCCTGAGCCAGGGTCCATGGTTTGTAGTTGATAAAGATTTGGAAAAGAATATTGTTTATGTTTCCAATGGATACGACCCGGTTACGCAATACAAAGACACTATTAGCTTATCCCATTTCCATTTTATCAACCAACAGCCCGACAGGGATTATTCAGGCAAGCAGCCAATTAAGTTTAAAATCAGGCACCAACCGGAATTCAATAATGGTTTTTTAGTTAGTGATGGCGACCGCTATATCATTCATTCTGATAAACCAATTTCGGGAGTAGCCCCCGGACAGTTTGGGGTGGTTTACACCCCCGATACTTCTATATGTCTTGGGAGTGGGGTGATTTGTTAAGAAAAAAATATAAGATGTCCGATGTTCGATGTTTGATGTTTGATGTATTAACAGGAGGATTGAAACTTTCCATTCTCATAATATTTTCGTTTTTTTTATCCTGCGAAGAAGAACAGCCCGAACAACCCGGAAACCCCACTGACAAACAATACATCGGCACCTGGTCAGGAAATACCAACGAAGGCTTGCTTGTAACTTTTCAAATCGATTCCATCAACCAATGGACAAGGGTGGAACGGGCCATCATAAATTATTACCGTGATAGTTTAATACTAAGCCAGTTTAAGGCAAATATCGACGGTCTGGCAAAAGTTGATAACGGATCCTTTGAAGTAGATTTTGGCAATGGAAATATTCTGAAAGGGAAATTCAGCAATGATAACTTGCTTAGCGGTACAGTTTTGTTAGATGGTTTAGAACGTGAGTTTTCATGTACAAATGAAGCCAAAGAGATCAATATTAATTCCATTAGCCAGGCGCATTATTATTTCAAAAAAAATCAATACGTTTTCAGGCAGGACCAAAACGATATCATTACCCGCTTAGAAGATCACCTGACCTATAACCATCGAAAATATTTCAGCTCGTCGTTAAAACTCAGGCCACCAACTAACGATAGCGTAAGGCTCATTAAAATCACCAAAGGCCGCTTAAGTGATCTTTGGGGCGAGGATGCTTTTGTACAGTTTTTTGGCCCTGGCAAACGCAACTATTCCATTGGTGGCCGCAATGGCGTTGAAATTATTTTGCATGATACAGAAGACAATTTCAGGAGATGGTCCACTTCATCTGACAGCGCCAACCAGCAGGGAAGTTATTTTGAAATTGTTGAAACCCTCAAGCTTGAAAACAATCTCAAGGGCAAAGTAATCCTTAAACTCATCGCCAAATTCGATTGCATGATGTACGATGGCAAAGGCAACGAGGAGCCTTTAATTGACGGGATATTTATTGGTTTGTTTGAGCATGAATTGGAGAAATGAGAGTTTAGTAGGGCATGGAGCAAAGGGCATAGGGCAAAGCACTAAGGAGTACAAATTTGTGTGCAAAGGGTTTAAGGCCCTGACTTTAGGGAAGGGATGCCCGCCTTGCTCGCCTCGCTAGCATTTTTCCAATGTCGCTGTTAGCCGTTCGAAGATTGATGTTCGATGCAATCAATTCTGCCATTGCAGGCAAGTAAAAGCACTTAAAATATTCTCAATAAAACTTCGAACTACCTGTAGGTATTGTTGGGTAGTATTGTATCTGGTTTAAGTCCAACTTCTTTTTTCTCTTTGCTCTCCGCTCTTCGCTCTATGCAACCATGAATAAATATGAAAAAAAACACCCAGCTGATACGGCGGTTGGTTTAGGGGGCCAATAAATTTTAGCTTAAAATATAACACAGACATTGAGCAAAATAATAGAAACAATTGTTTATATCAATAATCAATTGGTTTATCTGGATGATTGGCGGAATAAGCTGATTATATGGATAAATTGTGTTTAGAAAAACAGGCAACAAGCTAAAATAGATAACATGGGTATAAAATTTTGTTGCAAAAAAAAAGAGAAGATTACCTGCCGCACTTTGAGAATTGAAAATAAATTAGTGTAATATTGTAATAAATATTAATCTAATTCTAACACTAGCATCAATCACAAAAAACTTCTAATCATGACAAAAAGACTTATTCTTATTCGTTTAACTAGCCTTATTGCTGTTGTATTATTGGTGTTTCAGGGATGTAATAAAGATGAAGGATCAATTAACCAATCCCCAAACTGTAAAATATCCTCTCCAATATCTGCTCAGGAAATAACAAAAGGCGAAACTGTTACTATATCTGCTGCGGCAACCGATATTGATGGGGTAATTTCAGAAGTGCAGTTTTATGTTGATGATGTTAAAGTAGGCACTGTAGTTAGTTCACCATATAATTATGAATGGAATACTTCTAATGAAAGTATAGGGAACCATATACTTAAGGCTACTTGTATTGATAATGCTAATTCAAGTGCTTCAGACCAAATTGATGTTGTCGTTATTGAAGAAGCAATCACAATCACCGATACGAGAGATGGACAGAAATATACTATCGTTGAAATTGGTAATCAAACATGGTTTGCTGAGAATCTGAACTATGAAACAAGCGACTCATGGTGGTATAATAACAGCGCATCAAATGGTGAAATTTATGGTAGGCTTTACACATGGGATGCTGCGCAAATTGCATGCCCCGAAGGATGGAGATTGCCTGGTGACGACGATTGGAAAGTGCTGGAGATGCAGTTAGGGATGAGTGGGGATGTTGCAAATGAAGAGGATTGGCGCGGAACAAATGAGGGTAGTAAAATGAAATCGATGAGTGGATGGAATAACAATGGGAATGGTACTAATAGTAGTGGGTTTAATGGACTGCCAGGAGGTTTTTATGGACTAAGTTATAATTCTATTGGTGACCTTGCTGGCTGGTGGACAGCTACTGAGAAATCAAATACCACTGCATGGGAACGGGGCTTAGATTACAACAGTAGTAAAGTTTTTCGTTTCGACCCACCCAAAACTTTCAGATTATCGGTGCGCTGCATCAAGAATTAGTATTCGCGGAACGATATGTTGGTCGGAATATGCTGAAGAGACCAAAAAAATCGAAGTAGGCACAATTTAATATTTTATCTTATTATGAAAAAACTTTTATTTGTTATCTTGATTTCATTTGCTTTAACAACCCTCATGAGTTCTTGCTACTCACATAAGTTTGCAATTGGAGAAGGGCCCCAAACAGGAGTAGTAGTAACTGCAAAAAACCATTTTTTCCTTTATGGTTTAATTCCGGGAAAAGTTTCTGACCCTCAGAATATGGCTGGTAATGCCGAGAATTTTGAAGTGACAGAAGTTCAAACTTTTGTAGATGGATTGGTCGGCGTCTTGACTTTTGGCATTTATACACCATCAACAACAAAAGTTCAAAAATAATCATTTAGAGCAGATGCTGAATAACAGGCACCGGCTTTGTTATTCAGCATCTTTCAACTACAAATATGTGGAAATTCTTAATTCTAACTGGAATTATTCTTATTGCGATAGCTTTGTTTTATTTTTTCCAGCTTGCTTATTATCTTTCTAATTCTTTTGATTTTACAAACTATGGTTATGGTATATTAACCGGGAAGGTGCTAATATTAATAGCGGGAATAATATTCTTGTATTTAGGTGTCAAAATAAAGAAAAAACAAAAAAGTTCATAACAGGCAAATATGGCATACAGCCGCTTAGCGGTCATCTGGAAAAAATAATCGGTAAAGGAAACATATGAATCACTAAAAACCTCCCTGCAAGTGAACGGCTGAGAGCCATTTTTGCAGAACGTTCATAAACCAAAAAAGCCGATCCTCCTGGGACCGGCTTTTCAAATATCTGTAAAAGAAGTTTTCTAATCTTCGTCGGCTTGCTCTTCTTCGTAAGTTTTGAGTAGTGTAGTTTGAACATCGCCCGGTACCGGTGCGTATTCGGCATACTTAAGCGAATACATGGCACGGCCACTGGTGATTGAACTAAGGGCTGTCGAATAACGGTTCATCTCGGCCAAAGGCACTCTTGCTTTTATCTTCTGGTAATGTCCATCGGCTTCCATGCCCATGATTATAGCACGGCGTCCCTGCAGGTCAGTCATTACATCACCCATCTTTTCTTCGGGAACGATTACTTCAACATCATAAATAGGTTCCATGATTTTGGATCCGGCATTTTTAAAGGCTTCCTTAAAAGCATGCCTTGCAGCCAGTTTAAAGGAAATTTCATTGGAGTCAACCGGGTGCATTTTACCGTCGTAAACATAAACCACAATATCGCGGGCATAAGAACCTGTAAGCGGACCCTCTTCCATCTTCTCCATCAAACCTTTCATGATGGCGGGCAGGAAGCGTGCATCAATGGCGCCACCAACAATACAGTTGTTCATAATCAGTTTTCCGCCCCAATCCAATAGCACCTCTTCAGTACCACGAACAGGGAATTCCTTAGTCCATTCCATTCCTTCAATATAAGGCTCGACCATCATATGTACTTCACCAAACTGTCCCGATCCACCCGATTGTTTCTTGTGACGGTACATTGTTTTGGCACTCTTGGTAATGGTTTCGCGGTAAGGTATCTTAGTTGGGAAATATTCCATTGGGATTTTTTCAACATTTTCAACGATCCATTTCACCAGGTTCAGGTGAAGTTCGCCCATACCACCGGCGATCAGCTGCTTCAATTCCTTTGAATAGGTAATTGTGAAAGTCTGGTCAGTTTTATGTATTTCCTGAAGGAGGGCATTCAATTTTTCCTCATCACCCTGGTTGGTCGCTTTAACCGACATATGAATTTTTGTTGCCGGGTATTCGATGGGCTCAATTACCTGGTCAGAAATCTTTGGACTATTCAGCGTTTGGTTGGTGTGGGTATTTTTTAGCTTGATGGTTGCTGCAATGTCACCAGAGGAAACTTTGCTCAACTTTTCGCGGTTCTTACCGGCAAAAACAAATAACTGCGAAAGTCTTTCTTTGGTACCGTTGCTGGCATTCACCAGGTCGATGCTTTCGGTAACTTCCCCGTTATACACTTTGAAGTAGGATACTTCGCCCAAGTGCGATTCGATGGAAGTTTTAAACACGAGTAAAGAACATGGGTCGGTAGCATTATAGTTAAGTTCTTTGCCTTCGGTAGTTTTTATTGCCGGCATTTCGTTTGGGGCAGGGGCAGCATTTGTAATGAACTCCATCAAACGGGCAACGCCCATATTTTGCTTGGCATTGATACAGAATACCGGAAACATTCCCCTGTTGATCAAACCTAATTTGATACCATTCCTCATTTCATCTTCGGTAAGTGTGCCATTCTCGAAGAAGAGTTCCATCAGTGACTCATCATTTTCAGCAGCATTTTCAATCAGTTCTGCATGCAATTCGTCAGCATTGTCTTTTTCTGAATCCGGAATATCCACGATTTCTGGCTTTCCACCATCCTGGGGATATTTGTACATTTTCATTTTAATCAGGTCAATAACCGAATCAAAATCAAGGCCAACATTTATAGGATATTGGCAAAGGGTAACATGGCCACCAAACTGTGCTTTAATCTGACGGAGGGTTTCGTCGAAATTCGACTTTTCATGGTCAAGGTGGTTGATGGCAAAAATTACAGGTGTATTGGACTTCGAGGTATATCTCCAGGAAATTTCAGCGCCAACTTCCACACCATTCTGGGCATTGATTACCATCACGCCGGTATCGGCAACTTTGAGTGACGAAACAACTTCGCCAACGAAATCGTCAAATCCGGGAGTATCGATAATATTTACTTTCTTGCCATTATATTCTGCATACAACACGGTTGACGAAATTGAATTCTGACGTTCGTGCTCAATTTCACGGTAGTCGGAAACCGTATTTTTATCATCAACTGATCCCCTTCTGTTGATCAGCCCGGCTTCGAATAACATACACTCCGAAAGTGTGGTTTTTCCCGCTTTTGCACCACCAACGAGGGCAATGTTGCGGATTTCATCAGTTTGATATACCTTCATGTTAAGTCTCTGGAATTAAAAAAATTAATAATGTTTTGTACTTACCTATTTTTCAAGGGGTGCAAAAATATAAAAAACTGATTAATAATGAAGCAAGTTTGAATTTATTTAGAATGAGCTGATTTAGTGGGCTGTTTTGTGTACTTGTTTCGTGAATAATTTCAATGATCCTTACAAGAAGATTTTTTAATTATACCTACCAAAGTAATCATGAGAGGATTTTTTATTTGCTCAAAACGATGAGCAACTTTGTTAATAATTATGAGAATTGCAGATCTCGAAACCCATATAGAACATGGGTTGTTAAGCCATTAACAATTATTTAACAGTTGTCGCGCAAACAAAGCCATTCTCCCGATTGTTCACATAGCATCTTTTAAATTTTTTATTAAAACCCAACTACTATGAAAAAACCTTTTATTAGTTTTTTATGGGTGATGTTGTTGTTCTTTGTTGTTACTGCTTATGGCCAGCAGGTTCAGATACCTGCTTCTGAATTAGTGCGGCCTACCGATTTACCGATCCAGGTAAGGTTGTTCAATTTAAGTAAAGCAGCCACAAGCAATGCTGCCGACATGCAACAAATAATCGACAGGTACGATATCATCCAAAGATCTGATGGTAAAGTCAGTATCAAAATTATCCATCCACGAAACGGCGAAACTGTTCCACCTGAAATCCTTCAAAGGCATCAAATCGAAGTTTACCTTGTAAATGCTGAAAACACCAGCATTTACATCGAAGCTGAAAAAATGATTGCTTTGGCCGAAGATTTACCCGAAGGGTATGTGCTTTACCAGGAGGTGAGTGCTGATCCAATGAATGAAGGGCCGACGCCTGAACTTCATAATTCCTGGAGTTATTCTTCCGGCGATGCCCCGGGCGGTGCAGGAATTCACATCGGAATTATTGATGTGGGATTTAATGGGATTGAAACTGCAATCAGCAATGGCCGTGCCCCGGCAGAATACGACTCTACCGATTATTCTACTTCAGGGGTAATAAATGGTTCTGGTCATGGAACAGCAGTGATTGAAACGGTATTCGATCATGCTCCACAGGCCCAATACAGTATTTATAAAGTAGTTAATTCAACACAATGCACCAACGCGGTAAATGATGCCTATGACGATGGAGTGGACATTATAAATATGTCGCTTGGTTTCAGTGGACTTAGTTGGGCAGATGACGACAACACGCTTTGTACTGCGGTTAACTCTGTTGCTGATGAAGGCGTACTGGTATTTGTTTCTTCGGGCAACAGTAAAAAAATGCATTGGCAGGGAAATTTTTCGGATAACGACAATGACAGCTGGCATGGATGGTCGGGAAATGATGAATTAAATACCATCACTTTGCAGGACAGTACAACATTGAGCGTGTCTTGCACGTGGGATCCGACACAGGCCACAGATTACAATGTTTATATATACAATTCAAACGGAACTATTATACTCGATTCGGATGAAATGAGCGGTGTGATTTTTGAAAGAGTATCTTTCTTCAATTCTACTGGCTCCGCACAAACAGTTGCTGTTGCGGTTAGACAGGTTTCGGGTCCCACCGTGGAATTTGAAATCTTGTGCCGGACTGATGGCGTAGGAAGCAGTGTTGTAAACGATCAGTTTCAATACAGGGTTGCTTCAAGTTCCATCACCTGTCCTGCATCCTGTTCGGGCGACAATGTCATCGGTGTAGCCGGAGTTGACCGTCCTGATTTTGATAATCCATCCGGAACAAGTGGGATTAGCACTGTTTACAGCAGTGAAGGGCCAACCAACAGCGGCAGGCAAGGGGTAGATATAACCGGGGCAACGCGCACAAGAATTGGAAGTGGCGGACAGTTTTTCGGGACCAGTTGTTCATCGCCCAACGCGGCAGGTGCTGCAGCTGCGCTTTGGTCAACACAGATGGCACTTAATGCTGACAATCTTAGGTACCTGCTCTTTAAAAAGGCAGATATTTACAAAGACTGGGGAGCGCCGGGTCTCGACTACATTTATGGTTGGGGTGGGCTTTACCTGCACGAGTACATTGTTAATACAAAATATGTTGATCGGGATGTTAACAACCCCCAGGGGTTTCCTTCCTGGGTCTTCCAAAATATTGACGATGCATTCTTTGCCGTTCCTGGTCCGCCGGCTGAGGGCGCTGTAATTATTTTCTCCGGAAGCTTCCCTTCGCCCTTTATCCCTTTGGATTACCTCATGAATAAAAATGTGCTGCTGAAAACACTTGGTGGCGAATCAACTTTAGGAAACAATTAAAAATCTAATCATATGAAAAATATTTACACTTCAGTGAAATACATCAGCACAATGCTTTTTGTATGCTTTATAATGAACAACGCAGATGCACAAATTGGCATCGACAACGAGACTCCCAACATAAATTCTTCCCTCGATCTGGGAGCCACCGACAGGGGGATGTTGCCCAACAGGCTAACTACCAACGACCGTGTAAACACGCTCCAGCCCAACCTTGGCCCGGATGAAAAGGGTATGTGGGTATTTGATACCGACCTTAACCTAAACTATTTCTGGGATGGTAGCCAATGGATTGCCATGTCATCGGGTTCACTCAGTGGTTCTGGCATAGATGGGCAAGTGGCACATTGGGGCGCGGGCAATGTACTCACCGGGTCAGATCAACTTTTTTGGGACAATATATATAAACGTCTGGGGATTGGTACTACTAATCCAAATGCAGCATTGGATATTGATAATGATGCCGATGTTGCGCTTAAGATAACCAACTCGGGAAACGCGGCTATATCAGAATACCTGGTAGGTATCGAAAGAACCATCAATCCAACTAGCAGAACCGATCTTTTACAATTGAAAGTCCCTTTTGGTTCTACCAGCGATTGGCAGTTTCTCCAGTGTAATTATGGTGATATCGAGCTACTCAAAATCAATGGTAACGGACACCTCAACGCAACTACCCTTGGTGCCGGAACCGACAACAACCAGGCCCGTTTTAACATTGAGGACAGCGGCTGGGATTTGCTGATGGACGTGAAAGGTGGTGGTACCCCGAGCGTACTCGATTACATGGTGAACTTCGAAAGGACGGCTATTCCTTACCCCGGTATAGACATGATCCGCATGAAACTTCCCGAAGGATCACCTGATGACACCCAGTTTATGGAATTTGAAAGAGGAAGTAAAGAGTTAGTGCAAATAAATGGAAATGGGGATGTAGTGGTAAAGAACGGTGGGAATTTAATCGCCGAGTATGCCGGACTGAATACTGGAAACCTTATGCTTAATGGCGGCGGTGACGTAATCCTTAATAAAGGATCGCTAGAACTTGAATATGATGGCGGTGCACGGGCATTGGTTGCTCAGGTTTCAGCTAGTTCATGGATCAACCTCCACAATGGTGATGAGGAGAGAACGGTTTATTTGCGGAGCGAAGGGACATCATCCGGGAACGGAGGTGTTCTAAGCCTGTTCACTTATGATGGTACTGAAACTGTAACTTTAGATGCTAACTCTTCGGGCGGGGGCTATTTGAATTTGAAAACAAGCGATGGTGAATCTACCATCACCTTTGATTCTGATTACAATGATAAAGGCAGGATCACCTGCGATGAAATAAGGCTTATGGGTGGGGCTGACTTTGCCGAGTATTTTGATGTAGTTGCTGAAGGAAATGATATTCAGAACATCGAACCCGGAACCATTGTTTCGATTGACCCCGAAAACCCCGGTAAACTAATTCCATGTAGCCAGGCCTACGATACAAAAGTTGCAGGCATCATTAGTGGGGCAAATGGCGTTGACCCGGGAATGCTTATGGGACACAACAATACTATTGCTTCAGGTGATACTCCGGTTGCCCTGTCAGGCAGGGTTTATGTGAAAGCCGATAATTCTAACGGAAATATCAAACCAGGTGATTTTCTCACCACTTCCTCAAAAACAGGATATGCTGCCAAGGTATGTAAGAAAAAAATGAGAAAGGCAAAAGGGGCTATCATTGGAAAAGCAATGACTTCGTTGGATGAAAAGGAAGGTTTTGTTTTGGTGCTGGTTTCGTTACAATAAAAATCAGTAAATTTGTTAAACAATAAAACCTATCCTATGAAAAAACAAATATCAACAACACTGGTTTTTATATTATGCCTTTGCGGACAGATGTTGTTTTCGCAGCATTTAACAAACAATGGCTCAGCAATAACAGTTTTGGAAGGAGCTACACTTACTGTCACCGGCAATGTCACATTACTTTCGGAGGTTACCATTGATAACTCCGGAGATATTTTTGTCGGGGGTAAATGGATCAATAATTCCCCGGATGAAATTCACATGCAGGACAACACAGGAACCGTTACATTTAACGGTAGCCTGCCCCAAAGCATCGAGGGGGAATACTCAACACATTTTAGCAAACTTCAACTGAAACAGCACACCAGCCTGGGATCGGAGACAAGCGTTTCGACCTTGCTTGGTCTTACGAATGCTATGTTGACCCTGAACGACTATCACTTTTTAGCCAAAACAGGTGCTCAAATAACCGGTGCGGGGGCAGATGCATATATCGTTGCCGAAGGCAGTGGCTTGCTCGTTAGGGAAGTGGGCGAAATAGATGTGGAATTTCCCGTAGGAACTACTACGTCCTACCTTCCGGCAACATTGTTTAATAGCGGTGAATTCGACAATTTTGGTGTCAACGTTTTTGAAGATGTACGTGACGGCGGACTTACCGGATCAACTATCCCTGAAATTGACGATTGTGTGAACAATACCTGGAACTTACTGGAGGAAGTTGAAGGGGGTTCTGACCTGTCAATTACTGTTCAGTGGAATGCTGATAATGAAGGTTCCTCGTTTAACCGATTATTGAGTGGGGTAGGGCATTATTCCGCTGGGGCCTGGAATCCACAAGATGAAGCTTCTGCGAGCGGGGATAATCCTTATTTGTTAACACGTACCGGAATAACTTCAATAGGCGCATTTGCTGTTGGTGATAATAATTCGCCCATGGTTGTTGCCATCGTTTACGATGAACAGGATATATTCCTGAGCCAGGGATGGTCTGGTATTTCCGGTTACCTTCAGCCGGTTGATCCGGATGTTGAAGAAATATTTGCACCAGTGATCACTGAGCTTGTTATTCTGCAAAACCTTGCAGGATACTATTGGCCGGGGCAGGGTATCAACACACTTGGAAACTGGGAAACCCACTCAGGTTACCAGGTTAAAATGAGTGGTGAAATAATGCTTACTTTAAAAGGAACCCCCGAAGCAAATACTACCCTCAACCTTAGCGAAGGGTGGAACCTTGTCCCCGTAATTTCCAACTGTGGGGTAAAAGCCGAAAACTTGTTCGACGGCACCAGCCTCGTATTGATTAAAGGAATTGCAAACAACCTGCTTTACTGGCCTGAGTTTGGTATTGGATCACTTGAGCAACTTATGCCGGGAAGTGCTTATATGGCTTTGATGGGTACTGATGAGGACGTGATGTTTCCAACATGTGAGAAAGGCTTAGACTTGTCTGTGGATCATAAGCTCAATTCAAGTAACATTGAACTGAATAAGGCCGCTGAAATTGCAGGTAAGCCTGAATTGTCACCCACCCCTAACACACATTCTATTGCTATTCCGCTTTCTGCCTTTGTAGGAGTTGACATAGCTCTAGGCGATGTTATTGAAGTTTTTAACGAAAACAATCAATGTTATGGCCTGGCGCAGTGGAATGGAGAAGCAATGGCGATTACATTATTTGGCGATGATCAGACAACAGGACAAACAGATGGCTTTAGCGAATTGGAACAGATAAACTTCAAAATATTTAAGGCCTCAACAAACGAGGAAATTTTAGTAGAAGCCGTTTGGGGCAAAAGCCTGCCCGAGAACGAAGGCCTGTTTGTTTCTAATGGTATTTCGGCAATCACGGGATTTAAATTGAACCCTGCCGGGATTTATAGTAGCGGTCAATCCGAAATTCAAATTTATCCTAACCCGGCGAAAGATCAGCTTACCATTCAATACCCCTTTGATGGGAAAGCGGAATTGAGCATTTACAATCTTCAAGGATTGGAGCTAGTGTCCTTAACTTTAAGCGGACGTTCAACCGAATTGAATACTTCCATGCTCCTTCCAGGCACCTATCTGGTGAAGATCAATGGCAGGGATACATCCTCTTTGCAAAGATTGGTCATACAATAAACTCGTATCAATGAAAAACTCAAAATGGTTGTGGTTACTCGTGGTGGCCATATTTTTTCTGACTTCCTGTGCCCCTGGCAACGAAAAATTTGATGTCGATGTAGCCGGGTTCTGGATGGGCTTGTGGCATGGTTTTATCTCACTTTTCACATTTTTCTGGAGTTTGTTTTGTAATGATGTAACCATATATGAAGCAAACAATTCGGGCTGGCCCTACAACCTGGGCTTTATCATCGGCATTTCAATATTTTATGGTGGTTCTTCTAAGGGGACTTGTAGGAGGTAGGGGCGTGTACGACAAATAGCTTTGATCTATTATTAGTTGAATTGTGGGGTGTTAAGTACAATTGATCCGAGCATAAACGTTTCTGTGCAATTTGTCGTTCACCCAGATAGGGGTGCAAGGTATTGGATATAAATGAAAAAGGTATAGGGTTTGTAATGTCATCACTCCCAACCCCGCAAAGGCGGGATTTCGCTTAGCTCAACTTTAGGCACTCCCAACTTTAGTTCACTTTAGGCACTTCATTCGTCAAACATCTCGATGTTTTCTTCAAAAAACAGTTCCCAGGCAAAACTATGGGCAAAGTATCCGTCGGGTGATAGCAGGCGTGTTCCTTCATTTGGTCCCGAAACTACCAGGCCGGTAAGGTCATAGCGATTGCCATGGCTGTCTTCCATGATTACCGGTAATTGATTTTGAAGCGGGTAAAATTGAATATTTGGGTCGCCAGTATTATCAATGAAAGCAACAATGAATTGATGTATTTGGCTACCGGCCACAATAATTTTTGAACTACCAAAGAAGGTTTGATGAACACTTATTCCCTCATCAAAGGTTTCGAAATTAAAAAGCAAAGCCTCCGGGTCTTTTATCAGCCCAACATTTACAATCCCCAAATAATCACCACCCGACAATTCATTTCCATTTTTCAATTCACGGCCAGCAACAAATATGTCAGTCTCCTTTGCATAGGTTGTATTTGGTGGTAAGGCGAGGTAAAATCTTACAGCATTTAATTGTTTTTTCAATACTGTTCGGGTAATTTTTTAAAGATTCCTCCCTCCGGTCGGAATGACAGGCTTTTCTGAGTTCTTGGAGAGGAAGTGGGTGGTTGGGGGGGGGGCCCCCCCCCACCCCCCCCCCCCAAAACAAAAAAAACAA